>OODR01000474.1_pt1 | contig 18044 bp, 10 predicted proteins | sample 1671741 | NCBI WGS metagenome assembly OODR01 (sample SAMN06348187, study PRJEB24527) | human gut metagenome | biome: human gut; feature: ankylosing spondylitis patient; material: feces | host: Homo sapiens | place: China | collected 2015-10 | reverse complement strand
TTGTGCATTTTCACTGTAATCCACTACTCCGTAGTGTCCCGGCTCATTGTCAATCTGCCAGCCGATAACAGCAGGATGATTGCCATAACGCATTGCCAGACGGGAAACAATGTTTTCTACATAACGACGGTAACGGTCGCTACTCCAGGAAGCATGCTGACGCCGTCCGTGCTGAATGGAAACTCCATTATCCCGCTGAATCAATATATCGGGGTACTTTTTCGACAGCCAGGCAGGAGGTGTAGGAGTAGGCGTACACATGATTACTTTCAAACCATATTTCTCCGCCAAAGAGACTGCACGATCCAGCCACTCAAAATCATACTTTCCTTCTTCCGGCTCCATCATGGCCCAAGCAAACTCCGCAAAATGGGTGAACTTGATCCCCATCTCCGACATTTTCTTCAGATCACGTTCCCATTGGGAGGAATCCCATTGCTCGGGGTAATAATAAGAACCCAAAGCAAACAACTCTTCCGGAGGAAAAGACTTATCGACCGGAGACTGGGAAAAGGATGCCAATGAAAACAGTAAAGCTAAAACCAATAAAGATTTCTTCATGGATATTATTTTTAGAATCTATATAATAAGACATTTCTAAAAGAGAAAACCACATAGCCATTTATATAAAGAGGTCGTGTTTTGTATAAAACCGGCCTCTTTATGTTATGCTACACTAATATAATACTCAAAACTAGTATTTCTTTGTAAACGTGCAGGTATTTGTATTCATATCCAGCTTGACATGATATATACCGGCTCTGAAATTAGCTCCCGGTCCGAAGTTTTCTGTTTCCTGCCATTGATCTCCGTTCCAATAACCGCCCCGGGCTATTAAATCACCTTCAGACACAATAGTCACGTCAAACGAAGTAATTTCATTATTCCAACCTTTTTTCTTATAGAATCTGAACATAAAGTCATTGTTTAAAAATAGATTGGTTTCAAAAATACGATCCCCGGTCTTCACACAACAGATAAAATCTTTCGGGTTTTCCCATCCCCAATTTCCAATGTCATCAGCAAGAAGTCCGCTGATTCTAGGATGCCCGAAGGTAGCCCCAGTGATCCATACAGTTTCGGGGAATTCCGCACCAGTCGTTTTCTCTACATATATAAGTTCCCTATTCTTATTATAGGAGATCTTATACTTGCCATCCGGAGCATTAAACTTATATTGGCCGTTTTCATTCGTAAAGTATTCCGGCTGAAGCATATAATCCAGATAGCTAAATCCTTCAAAATCGACAGTCTGCCCTTTCGTGAGATTCAACTCTACACCGATATAATTGGGATCATTAGATTGAGTCAGCTCTGTACCGTTTATTTTATAAAATTCTTCTCCAAGCTGCCCTTCGTCTACCCTATCAATAAACATACATATATTCTTATTCAGATCTATCCGGACACGGTATACTCCCGGCGTGAAATCCGGTCCGGCTACAAAATCACCGGTAAAATGTCCGCCACCAGTACCACCCGTTGCCGGATCACTATAAAACCAGCCTTTACCTAATAGATTAATAGGATAAGGATTAACAGTGGTGCTAGCCAGTTCACCTCCCCACGGACGTTGCTTATAGAATTTAAACTGGAAATCTTTAACCAGATAAAGAGTTGTTTCAAAAACATTATCCGATATCTTCACGCACTGGAATGCATCACTCGGCAAATTGAAGGTCCATGTGGCAACAGTCACCCGTCCGGCTTGAGGATGTCCGAAATTAGAACCGCAAACCCATAAACCATCCGGGTAGTTTACTGAACGATTTTCTAAATATATCAGTTTGTTTACCGGATCGTAAAACAGTTTATAGTTTCCGTCCGCCCCTATAAATGTGGCTTTATCCTTTGTTATATCTTCAAAGAAATCCGGTTGAAGCATCTTTCTCACATCACCGAAATTGCCGAAAGTCACTTCATCGCCTTCATGAAGTTCCAAAGCAATACCCAAGTAAGACGAAGCCTCCTCTAATATACCCATTTCATGTCCGTTAACAAGGAAGGTTTGCTCCTGAATATTTTCATCTTTTGCTTCAAAAGCACAAGTATTATTATTCAAATCAAGCGTAATAAGATATACTCCGGGTTGGAAAAGCGGTCCAGGGATAAAATCTCCCCCACTCTTTCCTGCAACCAGGAATGGGGTGGTAAGTGTTATATTGTCTTCCGGTAAAGTGGTAATCTCATTATCACCTTCTCCCCAACCTCTATGTTTGAAGAACTTGAATGAGAAGTTATTAGCCAGATATACAGTGAGCTGAAAAACGTTGTCAGCACTTTTATAACAATAAAGCACATTGTTGGCTCCGTCCATACTCCAGCCACTTGTAGTAACCACTCCCGCTTGAGGATGCCCCCAGTTAGCACCACAGAACCATAATCCTTCCGGATAAGTTGCACCGGCTTTTTCTACATACAGAAGTTCATTAACGGGATCATAAAGCACACTATAATCGCCTGTCTCTCCTTTAAAACGAGCTTTATTTTCGGACAAGTATTCAAAGTAATCCGGTGAGAGGATTGATTCTATACCGTCGGTTCCCGAAAATTCGATTTCCTGTCCCTTTTCCAAATGAAGCTTCTTCCCCTGAAAATTGGAGTAAATTTCTTCATCCAACACATTCCCCCCTACGGAAAGAGGAGAGGCAAGTTTCCATTCCGGCCAATTATCCCATTTCTGTACGTCATCGCTACAGGATGCCGCCAACAGAAGCAGAAAAATCGTATATATATAATATTTCATAATACAGTCATATTAAGATTATACATTTATTTTTTATATGCTTTCAACAAAGCCTGATAAACCGTTTCGTTCACCTTCACGATGCAGCCGTGTCGTGCACCCGGTCTGTCCGTGCCATCCTTTACATTAGGTCCGGAGAAGGTACGCTCTTTCCACGGTCCGTCCATAGAGGTCGACTGAAACAAATGATAGCCATAAGGTTTGGCGGCATAAGACTCCGCATAAATGAACCAACCGCTATGATTGGGCCGTTCGATAAAAATAGGTGCTTCGCGCATCATATCATTCGGAGTGACGGGTGCTCCCGGATTGGTGTAAGGACCGGTCAGATTGGAAGAGGTGGCAATACGGACTGTTTTCCCGGTTTCCGGAGCAACAGCCGGATCGCGTTCATCTTTCAAGATTGCATAATAAACACCGTTTACCTTCCGGATAATGGCATCAATAATAGCCATGTTCTCATCTGTACCAGTGAAGTTGAACAGTTTCTGCGGTTCTGTATACGTCTCAAAATCTTTTGTCAACACATAGAGAGTACGCATACTGTCCCAGTCATCCTTATCCGGATCGTTGCAGGCATGCCAGCTTATAATATATTGTCCGCTGTCCTTGTCATAAAACATCTTGGGTGCTCCCCAATAATAAGTAGTATAAAATCCCTGCGCATTACTACGATTAAAAATCATTTCATCCAACGGGGTAGACGTCCATGTCACCAAATCTTCCGACCGCCACAAAGCCAACGGATTGACTGCTATCATATAAAAAGCCCCATCATGTCCCTGACAAATATCTGGATGCCCAATGTAAGCACTATTGATTATCCGACCTTTATTCAGCGTCTCCCAATTTACACCATCCCGGGAAGCTGCATAATACAGCTTTCCATAATTAGCATTCGTCATGTGAGCAAATAAATATCCGCCATCTGTTTCTACCGGAATTTCTTCTCTGCCTGTTTCTACATCATCCGAGCATGCCCAACTCATTAAAGACAATAATAGACCAATTATATAGTAACTCATACGTTTCATATCTTTATATTCAGTTAATAGGTTTAATTTATATTTTGCTGCGCTTTGCTCTTATCTTCCGCCCAACCCGGACGTTCCCAAGTCTGCTTCAGCTCTTTTCCATAAGAAACCGCCTGTTCGACTGCATAATTAGGGATCGGCATGTACTGATGCGTCGGCATTACTCCCTTCGCCTTATACATTTCCTGCGCATATTTATTAAAACGGATCAAGTCAATTTTACGATTACCTTCATAAAAGAGTTCATGTCCCCGTTCGATCAGGATCGCATCCAGAAAAGCATCTTTGGTATTGGTTGCCACAGCCGGCAAATTTGCCAATCCGGCTCTGTTCCTTACTTGATTTACTGCATTTATAGCAGCCACAGAAGGAACGGTTCCTGTTTTGCGTACTTCTGCCTCTGCATACATCAATAATACATCGGCCCATCTTGCCAAAGGAATATCGGTACCCTGGAAAGTTGTCATGGTTTCCTGCGGAAATTTATTCATAATATATCCATTCCATCTCACCCCCAGATTGTCTTTATTAATGATAACACCATTCTTGTCTTTATAACTAGTCACAATTGTTTTCAGACGACCGTCGTTACTTTCGAAAGCATCATAGTATTTCTTATCCATACTGAAAGCCTGAAACCATCCGCCTCCCATTGGGAAAGGATCCCCTTTTGCCACATCGGAAGGTAAAGCCCACATCAGGAAAGGATTCGCATTTCCATGTTTCGGGTTACCATCGGCAGCCGGGCTACAACTGACAGCCATAATGATTTCTTTATTGAATTTATTGGCATTCTTGAACAGGTCAACGTATGGGGTACTTCCAGTTTTAAACAAATCATATTTACCTGTATTAAGTTCATTATACATATCCATCGCTCTCTGATAATAGCCTTCCATGTGTTCTCCCTCGTTCAGACAGTGTTTCATCAGGCAGAAACGGGCATAGTCACGCGTATAGCGTCCCAAATCCGGAGCCACCTCGGGAGCATTCTTTGCGGCAAACTCCAAGTCATCCGTAATCCATTGAGTCATTTCGTCCAAAGAAGGACGCACGGTATTCGATAACGCTTCCGGATCAATTACTTTTTCGGGGTCCAGGATGACCGGTACAGGACCGTAAACATGTAACAGAAAATACATCATCAATCCACGGCACAGACGCGCTTCTCCAAGCAGGTTATTCTTTTTTTCTTCTGTAAGAGCAGTCAGAGGAGCTTTCTCCAAAGTTCCAATGATTTCAGTCATACGGGTTATTTGAGCTGTTTTCGGGAAATGGTTGAGGTTACTGCCATCATCTACATTTCCACGCCAGTAATAAAAGCAATTACTGTAGTCTCCTTTAGTAAATCGTTCCCAGTCTGCACCTACTGTGGTAGCAGATGCACATATATCAGAAGTGGAATCAAACATACGTACCGTTCCTCCCGACTGTATATGAATACCGTGCTGCAAACCGCCTGAACCCATATCATACGTCCAAACCGTAGTGTATGGCAAGTAGCAAATCATCATATAGGAAACATACTCCTGCTCTGTAGAAGGATATTCTCCCTGCAACAAAGCTCCATAAATATAAGGATCAAAATTATTCTCACAACTACCGAATAATAGTTGCAAGGAAACAAGCATCGGTAAAAAAATCTTCTTTCTCATACGACATAATTTGTTAGATTTCATAGCTTGAAGTTTAGAAGGTTAATTTTGCACCTATTGAATAAACTCTCATTTGAGGATATTGCCCTCCGGTCAAATTAGAAGAGGAAGTGTTGATTTCAGGGTCATATCCTTTGTATTTGGTAAAGGTCAAAGGATTCTGAAAATCGACAAACACACGTATTCCTCTAATATATCCTTTAAATACAGATAACTCTTTGGGACCCAGATTATATCCTAGTGTGATGTTTCTTACACGTATATAAGAGGCATTTTCTCTTGTATAATCAAAGCCCAGATTTTCGGGTAAAGCCACTGATTTACTGATTGCGATACCCGGGAAGCGTCCGTTCGTGTTTGTCTGGGTATTCCAAATGTTATAAGAATAGATACCAACATTGTGCGCATCCACTCCTCTGGAGAGACCTCCGACATCTATACTATTGCCATATGCATCATTCCATTTCTTTACTCCCAATTGACCATACATGAATATATCCAAATCAAAGTTCTTCCATGTAAATGTATTCCCGAAACCAAAATATAATTTAGGTAACGTATTATCCATATAAGAGTCATTCACATCAATGATTCCATCACCATTTTTATCTTCAACAATAGGATATCCCGGCATACAAGCAGCAGGACCTAACGAACGTTGCGATTCGGGCATATTACTCTTATCCACATTGATGATACCGGTCGTTTTATAATAATAGAATGCATTCATCGGTTCATTTTTCCTTTTCTGATATTTTTGATAATCATAGTTGGGCATACGTTCTATCCATACCGCGTTATAATGGGACAGTGTAATTTGAGAGGTCCATTTGAAATCATGTGTTTGAAGATTCAGCGAATTCAAACTCACATCTACTCCGGTACGTTTATAATGTCCTCCATTGATAGGACGTGTTCCGTGCATTCCCAATAATTCAGTCGGTGCTGTACCCAACAAATGGGTTACGTCATTACGGAATACATCTACACTACCCCAGATTCTATCTCTAAGAACGGAAAAATCCAATCCGATATTTTTCATAACCGTCTTTTGCCAGGTTACATCTTCATAGTTGGCACCGGACAATATGTAAGGAATATAGGTAACTGAATTATTATTGAACTGAACATCTTCACGGGTAGTTGTTACAATACCATATAGTGTTGTACCTAAATTGTCACTACCAGTTTCACCATAACTGGCTCTTAGTTTCAACATATTAATCCAAGAGATATTCTTTATAAATGATTCTTCGTTCATTTTCCATGCTAGAGAAACAGATGGAAAGAGAGCATATTTCTTACTGGGAAAGAATTTATCCGTACCGTCACGGCGCAATGAAGCAGATACTACATAGCGACCCAATAAGTCGAAATTTCCTCTGACAAACTGTGACCTCTTTTCATTTTTATATTTATAAGAAGTCGGATAGAAAGGACCGTCTGCCATGCCTACACTGCTTCCCTGTATATGATCATTCGCATTTTCGTATGATATATCCGAACCATCGCCACTATTGAGATAACGTCCCATACCGGCCATCAGATTCATATCCAACAGCTCTCCAAACTTATGTTGAAATGTCAACGTACCTTCGAGAGTGCTTTGTTGCCTTTTTCCATATCCTAAGTTTCCTCTGGATTTACGTTGCAATGCGTAGTAAACATCAGAAGGTATGTATGAATCACGAGAGGTATTTTCCTTGTTCAATCCATACAACACTTTTGCCGAAAGCATATTCTTTATGATATCAACATCCAATGAGAAATTCATGTAATAACCACTTTGCTCGGACTTATCATTAATATCATGCATGGAAACAGGGTTAGGCGTCCGGCTAAATACATTATATTTCCCTTCGGCATCGTATATAGGAAGATAGGAAGGATAGAAAATTGCTCCGAAAAGTGCTCCGGCTCCCTGATCTCCTAAGTTCCCAACATCCCCGCCAACAGTAGAGTTCGTGTAATTATTCTGATTCAAATTGACGATTGTTGTCAGTTTCAAAAAGTTAGTCAGTTGGGAGGTGATATTTGTACGCAAAGAGTAGCGCTCCATATCCGAATTATGAACGGTAGCATCTTCTTTATAGTAGTTAACACCCAGATAATATTTAAACTTTTCAGAACCACCGCTAATCGTCAGATTATGATTGGTCACCGCACCTGTTTTCAGCACTTTGTCCAACCAGTCCGTAGTCGGAGCATTGGCTATTTGTGTCGGTGTAAAGATAGGTGTCCACTTATCATCATAAGCGGTATTTCCATAAGGATACTGACCTTTGTCATATAAATAATTCTCCTTACTGAAAACATTGACCATGTTCATCAATTCGGGACCACTCAATACCTCCAGATAAGGATAATGTTTCTGTATGGAATAACTTCCTTCATACACTATGGTCGGTTTTCCTTCTTTTCCCTTTTTGGTAGTCACCAAAATAACACCATCGGCAGCTCCGATACCATAAATGGCAGCAGAAGCATCTTTCAGGATTTCAATAGATTCAATATCGTTGGGATTTAATCCTGCCAATCCTGCACGGTTGACGGAGGAAGGAAGTGATGTGCTCCCCGTACCGACTTCAAAAGAGCCGCTAGGCATAACCACTCCATCTACCACATAAATCGGTGTACCACCTCCACGAATGGAGATATTGATGCCTCCCCCCGGCTGGGGACTGGATACGGTTGCCTGCAAACCGGCAGCACGCCCCAACAACATTCCGGAAATATTACTGGTAGCTGCTTTCGATATTTTTTCTGTTTTTACCGTAGCAATAGAAGTAGTCAGATTTTTGCGGGAAGTCGTACCATATCCCACCACTACCACCTCATCTAAAATTTGCTGATTTTCAGCCAAGGTCACGGATAAAGAGGTCCGGTCGCCCACTTTTACTTCCTGTGTCTGATAACCAATATAGGAAATCTCTAATACGGCTCCCGGTGATACTTCCAACGAGAACTTCGCATCCAAATCAGATGCGGTTCCGTTAGCCGTTCCTTTTTCCTTGATGGTAGCACCGATGATCGGTTCACCATTAGCATCATTCACCACACCTGTGATTTTACGCTTTTTAGTGTCTTTAGAGGTATTCTGCCGTTGCCCTTTCTGGACAACAATATTCTTACCTTTTACCTCATAAACAACATCTTGCCCGTACAATATCTGATCGATAGCCTCATTCAACTGCTTTGCCTTTACACTCACAATTTTCTTTGTATCCAGATCTCCCACTTTATATACGAAAGAATATCCGCTTTTATTCTTCAGTTGCGTCATTGCTTCTTTCACTGAAACATTATTCATTTTCAATGAAACGGCCTGGGCTAGCATTGCTATGTTAAGGCAAAAGAGAGCCACGACCATTAATATGGCCTTCTTCCTGTAATTCATAAAATAAACAAATTATTTAATTAAAACTTGAATAACTCGTTTTAAAAGAGATGTATTTTGCTAACTTTGCATTATCTCTTTTGAAAACATGCTCACGTTTGAAAGTTGTTGAAGAAGAGATTCAGGAGCCGGAAGATGTTCGAGATCTTCCGGTTTTATTTTTCTCTCCTTATTCATTCACTAAAGACTATTCAGTATTATTTTCTTCCTTCATATTCTTCAATTTCTAAGGTTAAACAATCATAGTATTATAAATCTCTGGTAACCGGTTAATAGATAGTTATATTGCGTTCTTCAATCTTATATTGTATTTTCTCCGTAGATGCCAACGCATCCAATACTTCCTGAATACTTTGCTCCCGACGGACAAAATTACCGTAGAACCGGAAGGTATTTAAAGAATCATTGGCGATGCGAATAGTTACATTGTAGCTACGTTCCAATTCTTTCACAATGTCCGGCAGAAGCTCTTCATCAAAAAACAGATAACCGTCCGTCCATTGCGAAGCATTAGAGGCTGTGACTGTTTCTACTGTCATCCGTCCATTCGTTTTATTCAATATTGCTCTCTCATCAGGCGCAAGAATTGCTTCTTTCTCTTTTTTCAGTAAATTATTCAGTTCTACTTTCCCTTCCAATAAAGATACTACGACTTCATGATCCTCCGGGTAATCGCGAAAATTAAATTTTGTTCCCAGTACTTGCAATTGTAAATCCTTAGTCTTTACAAAGAAAGGGAGTTTCTCATTCCGCCGGACTTCAAAATATCCCTCACCTTCCAGTTCGATCATACGATTATCGACTCCGAAACCTTGTGAGTAAGTCATTCGTGAACCGGCATTCAGCCAAACCAATGTACCATCCGGCAAATAAAGCTTTGTCCTCGATCCTAAAGGAGCTTCTACGGATATATCCGCGAATGTGTCTTTTACGTTCACTCCTCCCTGCCAATAAGAGAAGCAGCCGACTGCAAGTATGACTGCAATAATCGCTGCATAACGCCACAACATTGACAACCGGAATCCATGATGAGACGTTTTTTCTATTTCCTTCCGATTTCCGATACGTTTCTTAAATGTATCGAACGCTTTATCTTTATTGTATTTCGACGCAGCTTCACGACTGACAGCAGAAAACCAGACTTCCCGCTGCTGAATAAAGTAATTCTTATTTTCAGGTGATGCAGCTATCCATGCTTTCAGTTCGGCTAAAGCATTTTTGTCCAAACCTTCCGTCAGATAGGTTGCAATCAATTCATCAATATGTTTCTTTTCTTCTTCCATTTTTCTGCGTTCTATAAAGGAGACAGTAGTTTTTTAATTGAGGGTAGTCTGAAAATGACTTTTTTCGTTTTTACCCGAAAAAAAATAAAAGTAGAGTAATCAGATATTTACTTAGATTCATTTGTAAAGATGCTAATGCATTCTTTATATGATATTTAACCGTATTGACAGAGATGCCTAACTCTTGAGAAATTTCTTCGTATGATTTTCCTTCAAAACGACTTTTATCGAATACGCGACGACATTCGTTCGGCAATTTATCAATGGCTTTATATATTTCCTCTTCCTGTTCACGCTCCAGCAATGCACCTAACGGATGCGAATCGGAGATCGTCATTTTATCGTCTGTTATCTCATCAGGCATTAGAGATGAAAACGCGATCTCACGCTTTTCCCATTCAGAATTCAGATAGTTGATACAACGATTACGGACGGCTCTCACCAAATAGCTACGGATAGAAACGGAAATCTCTAACGTTTCACGAATCTCCCATAAATGAAAAATAGTATCCCCGACAATGGTTTCCGCGAGGAATTGATCTTTTACATAGCCACTCGCGACATGACACAGCAGAGCATAATGATGGTCATAGATGTATTGATAGGCGTCTTCGTTACCTATCTTCAACTGCTCTACTATTAAAGTTTCAGTGTGCTCCATGAATGTATTAGTCGAGTTAATGGCACAAATTTAGAGAAATTGCAGCAGACTACCTAATATCCATATTAATATCTTCAAGGACATCACAATCCAAAAGAATTATAAAAAACTTCTCTCGTTGATTTACGAGATATAGAATAAAAAGTTATTTTTGCACCGTTTTTTAATTTTATCTTAAACTAGTATTATGTACAAGATTTTTCACGGCTTCCATCTAGTGGAAGCTTATCAGGACTTAAAGAAAGCCAAACGGTTGGCAAAAAATCAGACAGTGGCCAGATGCATAAAGCTAACCGTAGCTATTACCCTTTCCCTTATTTTATGGCTCCTCCCTATTGACACATTTGGTATAGAAGGGTTAACAGTTATAGAACAAAGACTTATTTCTATCTTTATTTTTGCCACACTGATGTGGGTATTCGAGGCTGTCCCTGCATGGACCACTTCCGTATTGATTGTCGTTTTATTGTTACTCACCGTTTCCGACAGCAGCTTATGGTTCCTTACTCAAGGAATCTCGACAGAAGAATTGGGACAGACAGTCAAATATAAGTCCATTATGCATTGCTTTGCCGATCCAATCATTATGTTATTTATTGGTGGGTTCATACTTGCCATCGCAGCAACCAAAAGCGGATTGGACGTATTGTTGGCACGCGTCATGCTAAGACCTTTCGGAACCCAATCACGCTATGTACTATTAGGATTCATTCTTGTTACAGCTGCATTTTCAATGTTCCTTAGCAACACGGCTACAGCTGCCATGATGCTCACTTTCCTAACTCCTGTATTAAAAGCACTTCCGGCAGACGGTAAAGGAAAAATAGGTCTGGCTATGGCTATTCCTGTAGCTGCTAATGTGGGTGGCATGGGAACTCCTATCGGCACACCGCCCAACGCAATTGCCTTAAAATACCTGAATGATCCGGAGGGACTGAACCTGAATATCGGTTTCGGAGAATGGATGAGTTTTATGTTACCCTATACTATTATTGTATTGTTTATCGCTTGGTTCATACTTTTACGATTGTTTCCCTTTAAACAAAAAAATATTGAATTACAAATTGAAGGTGAAGCCAAAAAAGACTGGCGTTCCATTGTGGTTTATATCACTTTTGCTATCACAGTCATACTTTGGATGTTTGACAAGGTGACGGGAGTAAACTCTAATGTAGTAGCTATGATTCCGGTAGCCGTTTTCTGTATAACGGGAGTCATCACCAAACGCGATCTGGAAGAAATCAGTTGGAGCGTACTCTGGATGGTAGCCGGCGGCTTCGCCCTGGGCGTTGCTTTACAAGAAACCGGACTGGCGAAACATATGATTGAAGCTATCCCATTCAACACATGGCCTCCTGTATTAATGATTGTCGGCTCCGGACTTATTTGTTATGCTATGGCTAATTTCATCTCACATACAGCTACGGCAGCATTGCTCGTCCCCATCCTAGCCATTGCAGGAAGCAGCATGCGTGAGAACCTATCTTCCTTAGGTGGAGTAGAGACTTTATTGATTGGAGTGGCAATCGGTTCATCATTAGCAATGATATTGCCTATCAGTACTCCTCCCAACGCATTGGCACATGCCACAGGCATGATTCAGCAAAAGGATATGGAAAAAGTCGGAATAATCATGGGAATCATCGGACTGATATTGGGATATACCATGTTGATTATACTTGGCTCCAACAAATTATTATAAAAAATACTCTTTCCATACAAATAAGCCCTGTGAGAAGCAATCATTCTTACAGGGCTTTTTTGCTAATCAGTCTTACTTGAAAACCTGGAAAGAATCTCTTTTGATATTGCTATCCGTTGTTTCAGATAGTGGCAGACTTCTTCCCACCGATAATATGGGAAAAAGGATGTGACCACCGGAATGGTTACTTCTTGCTCATTCAAAAGTATTTTGACCCAGACTTGACAGTTCTTATCACGATAAAACACCCATTGCACATTAGCTGCCATCGGAGCAATTTCATAATCTTTCCAATAAATAGATACGGAATCAGGTGATGCTATCTGTATATCCGTTTTTCCTATACCCATCAATGCTACAAAAGGAATGACAGTTTCTGCATGCGCAAAACGAAGATCCACCCGATTGTCCGATTGCCCGTTAATTGCCTGCTCTGTCGTTTGAATAAACTCTGAAAGTAACGGCCATGCAATTGCAACCGGCAACATATTTCCAACTGGTGCTGCACTTTTAGTCAGATATTGCCGCAAGTTTTGTGTTTGCCAATAACCATACCATTCTTTATCATTGAGAATACCTTTCATATTAAAAGATAAGCCTGTATCAGGAAGTATAGCTGCTATTGAGAACAAAGCCATGACAAACTCCCGTTTTTCCTGTTCTGTTTCTTGTCCTGAGGTGAGAAAAATCCTTTTCATGACAGGTGTAAAAACTATCTTATCTTGCACAAATGATTCATACAAAGAAATCCAGTCACCTTTCTCTTTATAATAAACATAAGGCTTGTTCAAATCAAAAAAACGAAGAAGTGGGTTATATTGCTTTCCTGCACTTTTCTTTATTACCAATGAGGAATCCTGTTTTTCCATACCAGAAAGAAAAGCATCCATACTACTAATACAACGAGGAATATAGGAAGCTATCGCTTCAATTCGCGCCGAATCTACAAATATTTCAGGATAACGCAATAGCATACGCTCTGCTATTCCCTTTTGTTCCTGCTCTCCTACTGCCGACAATTCTCCCCATCGTCCTTCGAAAGCTTCGGACAGCCGTAATACCGTAGCAAGCAGTTCCTGACCTTTTACAGTCAATCTGTTTTCCTGCTCCGCCAATATAAGCACATTTCTAACCTTCTCTAATGCTTTTCCCGAAGTCGGGAACCGTGCTCCGTGCCTTCCTAAATGATTGATATAAAAAGGAACCATACCATCATGGTTCAAAACAGGCAGATTCTTTATCAAAGGATACGGCATAGCCGTTCCTGCATATTTCTGAATTGCACTTTGCCCGAATAAAAAAGTTATAGGGAAAAGCAGACCAGCTAAAAATATCAATATTGCTCTCATCCGGCAGAATATATATTTGTTTGCCAAACATAACAACCGGGCATAGAACAATGTTTATATACGCTGCCTACTATTTCTCATTTTTTAAATTGCTTGCCGGACAAGGTTCTGTATTTTCCGAATCTCCATATTTGCTCGGACTTACACCATAATACTTTTTAAATACCTCACGGAAATATTTCGCATCCGAGAACCCGACCCTATCGGTAATTTCCGCTATTGTATATTCGCCCTGCTTTAGCAATTGTGCAGCATGTTGCAAACGTATCATCCGGATATAATCAGCCGGAGCATAACCTGTCAAGACCTTTAATTTATTAAAGAAACTCGTACGGCTCATGTGATGGCGACTGCTAAGCATTTCTACATTAAAATCCGGATCACTCATGTTCTTCTCTATACATTCCTTGACCGAAGCAATAAATTTCCAGTCCAGAGTATTAGTACAATTAACCAGAAAATTCTGTTCTTCCTCTTCGATACTATTATAAACCTGACGGAGCAAAGCACGATTCGCCAGCAAATTCTTAATCGTTGCCTTGAGTATTCCTACACTGAAAGGCTTGGTGATATAAGCATCCGCTCCGATTTCCAGCCCTTCTAGCATATTCTTCTCGTCTCCCAATGCTGTCAGCAAAACGACCGGAATATGAGACATCTCAAGATCCCCTTTTATCGCTGAACAAAGTTCATCTCCGCTCATTTCAGGCATCATTATATCGGATATAACAAGATCCGGATTAAATTCCCTGATTATGATAAGTGCATCCTTTCCATTCGGACAAGCCTGAATATTATAACTCGTCTTCAGCATATCCACCAGATAATTGCGCAAATCATCATTATCCTCCACTATCAGGATCCGTTGTAAGGAACTGTTTATCTGGGATATTTCCATAGCCGGCAAATCAGAAATACTACCCGGTATGATAGTCTCCGGACGTTCATCCGGCAGCTTGGGAGAAATAAATTTAGCTTTATGAAGATGGCTATTTCCTTTCGGGAAAGTAACTCGTACACAAGTGCCTTGTTGTTCATTGCTCTGAATCTGAATCTTGCCTTTATGTAATTTGACTAGTTTGTATACCAACATCAGCCCTATTCCGCTACCTGTCACTTTTAGATTGACAACATTGCTACCTCTAAAACAGTTCCTGAACAATTTCTTCTGTTCGCACGAAGGAATACCAATTCCCGTATCTTTCACCTCAATGCTCCACGTGTTTCCTTCCTCACAAGCGGAAATGCAGACACTACCTTCTTCAGGTGTATACTTCAATGCATTCGACAAGATATTTTTCAGAATAGATCCCATCTTGTCACTATCAAACCACACATTCAGATAGTCAAAATTGCTTTCATAAACAAACCTGACATGTTTCATTTCAGCATATTTGCGAAAAGCAGCACAAACATCATTCATAAAAGTATTCAGCTCATACTCGGAAACATAAAGAGTGGATGAATAGACATCTATCCGTTCGAAATTTATCAAGTTCGTTGTCAGCTGAAGCAATGTATTTACATTCTTAAGAGCCATATTCATATGGGGTAACGCCTGTTCGGTCACCATACGATTTTCTATGACTTCCTCCAGCGGAGCTTTTATCAACGTAAGCGGCGTACGTATGTCATGAGCCGTATTAATGAAGAACCGTGTCTTCTCATCCGACACTTTCTTCTGCTTTTGCAACATGATGATACGAAAGATGATAATCATAACCAATACCAACAGAATTGCATATCCCACCATAGCCCACAAACTGGCCCATACTGGAGGGGTTATAACAATCTGAATGTTCCTAGTCTCATAGGTCTTATACTTCTCTTCATTGGATATGGCGCGAATTTGCAACGTATAACTGCCAGGAGGCAGATTTCTGACAAGAATCCGGTTATCCTGACTCGGACGGCTCCACTCTTTATGATAACCGTCAATCTTCCATGAATAAAGAATGTTGGAAGGATAATCATAATTAATGGAAGCTACATCAAGGGAAAAAGTATTTTGTCCGTAGGCTAGTTCCAGCCGGTCAGTTTCGTCAATGTCCTTTTTCAAAGGAGATCCGTCATCACCCGGGTAAACGGGATGATAAGCTATCATAAAATCGCGCAGCAACAAACGTGAATAATGCGGTTCCGGTATCTGTATGTCTGTCGGAAATTTAACAGCACCATCATTACCACCGAAAACAAGCATGCTTTTATTGCAGGTCGTGGCAGAACCTGCATTAAAACTGACACTCATCAATCCTTGTTCACGTGTCCAGTTACGAAAAGAATGTTTCTGGGGAGAATAGATTGTAATACCGGTCTCCGTACCCATCAGAAGACTCTCGTCCTGACGCGGAAGAATTGTATAAATATTGTCGGAAATCAACGCACAGTTATCAGTACGATATTGATGGATAAACTTTTTCTTATTAATGTCATAAACAAGGAGTCCGGCTCCACGGGTACCGATATACAAGATACCGTCTTCTCTCTGGTATAATGCACATATATAGGGAGATTCAACAGGCAGATCAATATACCGGTAAATTCCGGATTCTTTATCAAGCAGGTAGAGTCCCATTCGCGTACCAATCCACATCAGCCGGTCATCCTTCTCCTGAATGGTAGTAATAGAACTTACTCCCGGATATAAACGCACATTTTTAGTCTCAAGATTGATACGCTTCAGATGATAATATCCACCGGACCAGATATCACCTCCCGAATCTTTTTTAATGTCATAAATATATTGATCGGGACGTACTCCTGCAATGGCAGCAGGAGAAAGATAAGTTACCTTAAACCCTTTCTTCTTCTCTATCTTGTAAATACCCGATGTATAACCACCAGCCCACATTACACCGGGAGAGACTTCACACAGCGCTAAAAAAATGTGATTCTCATCATTCGGTACCGGATCAAAGGAACTAAAGAAGGAACGCCATTCTTTTGTATCAGTCTGATAGAAACTGATACCGTTACTGGTTACAAACCAAAGGTCACCGTCACTATCCTCCACCACATCATGAACCTGATCGTTCACCAGTGACCGGGTATTACCAAGAGAATGTCTTATCAGGTCATAACTTCCATAACGGTTGTTACGGATTGTAATGCCGGTGGGATAATTTGCGAGCCAGATGCGATCTTCTTCATCCACATAGACATCATTAATATTATTTCCATTCATCCCGTTATAACTGCTATAATCAGCTGTTATGTAGGGTTCACTCATGTATGTATTCACATCCAGCTTATATACACCTTTTCCCCCAGTAGCCACTAGAAGTTCATGAGCGTTTAAAGCAGCAATCTGGTTAACCTCTACATGATTGGGGAATTGACAAGAGATGATTTTTCCTGTTCCCCCCATGTCATATATAAGTATTCCCTCTTTATAGTTTCCCACAAATAACTGTTTTGAAACAGCATGGTAATAAAGTTCATGTACCGGAGCGATGCTTTCCACCGCTTCATCAGGAACCAGCCTTAACTTCCCCTCTTCTATTCCGGCACGAAATAAACCACTTCCCGTACCTATAAAAAAATGATTACCATCTGTCTGTTCAATGGTAGTTATTTCGCCGTTGACCGGCACCGACATATTTAACACTGTCCCGGTATGGGTATCATACCAGGTAATGCTATCTTTACAGCACAACCATATACGGTCATTCTTGTCCAAATAACCATAATTCAGAAATGCTTGCGACTTATTTCTGATCAGCTCCGGATGTACATAAGCCAGTTCAAACTTGTCATGCTGCGAATCATACCTAAAAATACGACCTTTCTGACCAATTACCCATAATACATTTCTGTTGTCCATATAAAGCCAATTCAAGGCAATCCGTGAATCCAACGTCATGTTATCGTCTGAAAAGTTGTAATGCTTGATATGTTTGCCATCATAACGGTCTATCCCTTCTTGAGTCAGAAACCACATATACCCCCGTCGGTCTTTTTGGATATGGTATATTTTCTGATTATTCAACCCGTCTTCCAGTCCTATGTACTTATAAATCTGTCCCTTGCTTACAGTACAATTAATGAGAAGAAACACAAACAAAAAGAATCCTCTCATTTTTACAAAATTACTCATGTCTTTCACTAATATTCAAAAAATACTCTGCAAAAATATGAAAAAATTAATTAAAACGCAAGTCGAAAATGTATTCATATTTCAACCATCAATTAATATTAATAGTCATATTTCCAGTTTT
>OODR01000445.1_pt1 | contig 18961 bp, 21 predicted proteins | sample 1671741 | NCBI WGS metagenome assembly OODR01 (sample SAMN06348187, study PRJEB24527) | human gut metagenome | biome: human gut; feature: ankylosing spondylitis patient; material: feces | host: Homo sapiens | place: China | collected 2015-10 | reverse complement strand
TAATGAAAAATCCGTGTTCGTCCGTTTATTCCGCGTCGTCCGCGTATCTATATTATTCTACACGCTATTCAAAGCTACGCAACAACTTTATTTCTTCCGCCCAAAGCGTTTCATCCGGTGTTTCCAGAATGACAGGCATGTTGTCGAAACGTTCGTCTTTCATAAAACGCTTGAAGAAATCAATCCCTAACAAGCCTTTCCCGATGCTATCATGGCGGTCTACATGGCTACCCAACTCTTTCTTCGTATCATTCAAGTGAATGCCCCGCAAATAATTGAAGCCAACTACCTCGTCGAACTCACGGAATACTTTATCATATTCCCCTACTATATCATAACCTGCCGAATAGGTGTGGCAAGTATCCAGGCATACCCCTACACGTGATTTATCTTCTACCCGGTCGATGATATGCTTCAATTGCCAAAACTCATTACCTACATTGCTACCCTGCCCTGCCGTATTTTCAATAACGGCCGTTACCCCTTTCGTTTTACTCAATGTAATGTTGATGGACTCGGCAACCTTATCCAGACATTCCTCCACCGAAATCTTATTGAGATGGCTTCCCGGATGGAAGTTCAGGAGTTGCAAACCTAATTGCTCACAACGTTGCATCTCATCCAGAAATGCGGCACGGCTTTTCTCCAATCCTTCTTCTTCCGGGTGTCCCAGATTAATCAGATAGCTATCATGGGGCAGGATATAGCGGGCATCAAAAGAGAATTTCTCACAATTGCCCTTGAACTCGCGGATGCTTTCCTCCGTCAACGGTTTGGCTACCCATTGCCGTTGATTCTTTGTGAACAAGGCGAATGCATTCGCACCTATCTCATGGGCATTAACGGGAGCTATTTCTACTCCACCACTTGCACTCACGTGCGCTCCAATATATTTTTTCATATCTGTTCTTTATATGATGATTAAAAACGGAAGCAAGATAGAGAAAAATCCGAAGATGGCAAAATCAATTTAGAGTGCACACGTTCCTTCTCCGGCATAATCCTTTCCTGTCTTTCCATTATATTCGGGATGTCTTTCCAGCCAAACCACGGCATAAGAGCATGTTGCCACCGGCACCAATCCATTGGCCAAAGCATAGTCATAGGCCGCCTTTACCAAAGCAGAGGCAATGCCCCTTCCGCTGATTTCATCGGGAACAATCGTATGGCGCACATCCAGCGCACCATCAGTGACATGATACATCAGACGGGCAGTTTCCCCATCCACCGTTGTCTGAAAAACTTTTTTCTCGGGATAATGTTCTATATTCATAATCTGTTTCTTTTATTGGGTGAATAAATTAAATAACAAGACTCTCTATATTAAATAACAGATTTCAGTAACTTTGTATCGAACACTTCTAAAAAAAATCTTATGGATACCTGAAAGCCTATCACCGCCTGATGCCTTTCTATATGAATCATTGATAATATATGCGTTCGTTTTTCATGAAATAGTTACCTTTGCGGCATGAAACAGGAACTAAAGGAAAATCAGGGAATACCGTCGTCCTTACTTTGGACACTCGCCATCATTTCAGGAGTAACGGTGGCCAACATATACTACAATCAACCCTTACTGAACCGTATCAGCCGTGATCTGAACATCAGCGAGTTCACCGCCAATCTGATAGCCATGTTCTCGCAGATAGGCTATGCGCTCGGATTGCTTTTCATCATTCCATTGGGCGACTTATACCGCCGAAGGAACATCATCCTTGTGAATATCTCCGTGCTGGTGGTCTCCCTGCTCACCATTGCCCTGGCTCCCAACATCCACCTGATACTTTTTGCCTCCCTGCTGACAGGTGCATGTTCCGTCATTCCGCAAGTGTTCATGCCTCTTGCGGCGCAATACTCCACTCCCGAAACCAAAGGGAAGAATGTGGGCATCATCCTTTCGGGATTGCTGACCGGTATTCTGGCTTCGCGCGTAGTGAGCGGCATCGTAGGCGAATACATGGGCTGGCGTTTCATCTACTTCGTTGCCGCCGGACTGATGATTGTCTGCCTCATCGTCATCATCAGGATACTTCCGGACCTCCCTTCCAACTTCCAGGGGACATACTTCGGCTTGATGAAATCCCTGTTCTCCTTAGTCAGGAAATACCCCCAACTACGCATCGTTTCGCTACGTGCAGGTTTTTCATTCGGTTCCTTCCTTGCCATGTGGAGTTGTCTGGCCTTCAAAATGGAGCAGACACCTTTCTTTGCGGGAAACAATATCATAGGTATGTTAGGCCTTTGCGGCATAGCCGGAGCACTGACGGCATCGTCCATCGGCAGATATATACATATTCTCGGAGTGAAACGGCTGACTTACATAGGTTGTACGCTGATTATCAGTGCATGGATCACCCTGTATGTGGGGCAATACAGCTATGTAGGCATCATAGCCGGTATATTATTGATAGATATAGGGATGCAATGCATTCAGCTTAGCAACCAGACAAGTGCATTCGCCCTTTGTCCGCAAGCCTCCAACCGCATCAATACGATTTTTATGACTACTTACTTCATCGGAGGTTCCACGGGAACTTTCCTTGCCGGAACTTCGTGGCAATATTTCGGCTGGACGGGAGTGATAGGGACAGGTATTTTGCTGACGAGTTGCTCGTTGGTTATCAATATCTTTGCTAAGAAATAGATTCTTTCAAGATTTCCCAGCCACATGCCTTGAGGTCGACGCATCCGTTTTTTCTGAAAGCGACACCTTCCTTTTCCAATAGTTCGCGTTGTTCCGTCCAGCAAGGCGCCAGTCTTCCCTGGCTGTTTACCACCCGATGGCAAGGGAGATTCCGCTCTTCGGAAGCGTTGTGCATAGCCTGTCCCACCATGCGTGAACACTGGGGACGGCCTACAAGATAGGCGATTTGCCCGTATGTCAGTACGCGCCCCAAAGGGATGGAGGCGACTACGCTATACACTTCATTTCGGAATGATACCTGATCCATAACGGCTGATTAAATAACTTCTTCGCACACCCGCATTTCCATACCTTTATATACAACCACAATCTTGTGCAACTGGGTGTTGCCGATGGCACGCTTCACCGTATCTGTATCGGCGTAGCGGTTGGCTTGGGCGATGGCTTCCTGACGGAGTTTTTCCACAAGGGTTTCGGGGTCTTTGTACTTGGCATATTTCAGTTCCACGATGTAGCTGTGCGTCATGTCAGAGTAGATGTCCAGCATCGGGCAGAGGAAGATGTCTACATAGCCCGCTTGCGTGTCCTGTTCGGAAATGGGGCGGTAGAAGCGGTTCTGCGCGGTCATGGCAAGGGTGAAGCCGTGAACAAAGAACTCGCCTTTCTGCTTGTCGCGTTGCGAGGCATACGTCTTCAGGCAGTCGGCAATGTAGCCGAAGTAGGCTTGCCAGTCGCCCCGATAGGCGAGACGGCTGGAAAGTTCACTCTTCTCGTAGCTGCTGAAACTCAGGTCGGCTTCGTTGTAAGTGTTCAGCAGATAAGTATAGAGTTGTTCCTGCACCACCAGATTGGGGATGGTCAGTTTCGTTTTTCCTTCGTACGTGCCGCTGATGGTGAGCATCCCGAAATAGTAGAGCAGGCTCACGAAGTTGTCCGGATTGGTGATGCCGGAGGCGGGGAAGCCGGTCTTCAGTTCACCGGTGATGAAGCCCTGGCTCACGAGGGTCTGGATGACGGAGGCGTCGTGGGCAAACTCCTTGTCCTTGCGGATAAGCATGCGCAGCTTCTCGTAGTCGATGCGGATGTTCTCTTCTACCATTTTCAGTGGTGCCTTGCCACGCATTATATAATTTTTGACGAAGTAGAGCACCATGTTAGAGTTGTACATGGTAGTTTCACCATAACATTCCTGTGCGAAGCAATAGTTGTCATACCACGGCTTCATGATTTCTATCAACTCGTCAACGGTGTGATTGAAGGGGCTGGTGGTTGAATAGTAGGTCAGCATTTCCCGCACTTCCTCTTCCGTGAATCCCATCATCTGGTTGAACTCCGGCGTGAGGGAATAGTTGGTTCCGATGTTGAATCCACTGGTAAGGTCGTCCATCGTCACGGGGCTTACACCGGTGATGAAGCAACGCTTGATGCTGGAGTAAGTTCCCGCTTTCACTTTGTTGAAGAAAGCACGCAGGTAACCTTCGCCATGCGTTTCGTTGGTATAGCGGTGCAGGCTTTCGGGGTCGGCGAGGATGGCGTTGGTGAAGTGGTCGTACTCGTCGATAAAGAGATACATATCCCGCCCGGCACGCTCGCACTCATGATAAAGGAAGTCGAACTGGTTGACAGCTCCTTCTATTGCGTCCAACTTTTCTTTGATGCCTTGCGGCAGAAGGTCGGCATACACCTCACAGAAGAAGTCGAAACAGATTTGGCAATGCGCATCCAGTCCTTTGCGGTAATTGTTCAACTCGCCGGTGATGCCGGAGAAGTTGAGGTATAGCACCAGATAGCTGTTGCGGTCCGGTGTGGGATGCTGCCCGATGTAGAGATCACCAAAGAGTGCCTCAAACTGGTCGCGGGTGCGCACGTCGTAGTAGTGTTGCAGTAGGTTCAGCGTCAAGCTCTTGCCGAAGCGGCGGGGGCGGATGAAGAAGAAGAAGCGGTCCGCCTCCTCTATCATGGGGATGAAGCGGGTTTTATCCACATAATAATAATTGTCGAGGCGAATATCCGCGAAGTTCATCATGCCGTAAGGGAGACGTTTTCTGCCGGGTACTATGTATTTCATTGGGTCCATAATCTGTCCTCCTGCTTTGTTTTTTTATTTAAGCTGTTGCTTTATGATACTTAATGTAACAAAGATACAGGTTTATCCCCAATATACAACAAACCCGATATAAAATAGTTATTCACGCCAATCAGTAGTTGAAATTCATATTAACCTGGTTAATTGCAGTTTGTTTTGGTTACCTTTGCGGCCGCAATATCAATCACTAAAAAAATGATAACAAGAACAATGAATCCCTTCGCACTTAGAAGGGAGATGCAAAACGATATATTTGAAAATATAGTTCCTTATCTCAAAAGAAATTATGATTCTAAAATACGCAGGGCGATTATTAAAAGCCTTCATTTGCCGATGATATTTAATCCGATTCACTATTTCAGCAAGACAACAAATAACGATTGGTTCATATTCGTGCAGAAATGAATTATTTCACCACAGATTACACAGATTAGCACAGATTTAATTTATTAATAATCAGAGATATCTTTCCTTATCTGTGTAAATCTGTGTAATCTGTGGTGCATCATAACTGCGTAAAAATGAATCAAACAAATAATCGCTTCCCGACACGTTGGAAACAGAAATTATGCTTACCTTTGTACGTAAGCAGAAAAAAACATAAGTTATGGTACAGAAAGACAGATATATACGATTCGATTGGGCGGTGAAGCGTTTGCTACGCAACAAAGCCAACTTCGGCGTGCTCGAAGGTTTCCTCACCGTGTTGCTGGGCGAGCCTATCCGCATCGTCGAGATACTGGAAAGCGAGGGCAACCAGCAACGCGAAAACGACAAATTCAACCGCGTGGACATCAAAGCGCGCAACAGTAAGGACGAAATCATCATCGTCGAGGTGCAGAACACGCGTGAGATATACTATCTGGAGCGCATCCTCTTCGGCGTTGCCAAAGCCATCACGGAGCATATTGAGCTGGGAGAACTTTACTCCCAAGTGAAGAAAGTGTACTCCATCAGCATTCTCTATTTCGACATCGGCAAGGGCAACGATTACCTGTACCACGGTCAGAACTCCTTTGTGGGCGTGCATACGGGCGATTTTCTGGAGGTCACCACCAAGGAGAAGGATGCCATCGTGCGCAAGCTGCCTGCCGAAATCTTCCCCGAATATTTCCTGATTCGAGTGAATGAGTTCAACAAGGTGGCCGTCACCCCGCTTGAGGAGTGGATAGAGTATCTGAAGACCGGCATCATCCGCCCCGATACGAAAGCTCCCGGACTGGAAGAGGCACGCCGTAAACTGATTTATTACAATATGGACAGGGCGGAACAACTGGCGTATGACGAACATATCAATGCCGTAATGATTCAGAATGATGTGCTGAGTACGGCGGCGGAGGAAGGTAGAGAAGAAGGTAGACAAGAAGGAAGACAGCAAGGGCTTGCAGAAGGGCTTGAGCAAGGAAAGCAGGAGAAAAACATAGAGAATGCCCGTACGATGAAAGCCTTGAATATCTCCTCCGAAGTCATCCAGCAGGTGACGGGTTTAGCCATCAAAGACATAGAAGAATTATAAATAGCAAGATATTATTCATTTTCGTCTCGCCCGATTTTCGTTTTTTGAGAAGCAGGCGGGACGTTCTGTTTTCCAGCGTAGTTTTTTTACAAATGCCCCCTGAATGCCAACCCCCGATTCCCATTATTCTTAAACCTGTGTTCATAAAATAAGTCCGGTGACCGCTCCGGACTTTTTCTCATCCCAGCGGATTTTCTTCAATCCCGCCATCGCCGCCATGCGACGGGTCCTGATCTTCGGTGGTGGCTGAAAGTTCAATCCATTCCAGTTGTTCGCTGTCCACCAGGGCGCGGGTGTAGGCGCCGCTGCTGAGGCGGGGGCGTTCGGGGACGAACTCCACGCGGACGGCTTTCACCTGCTTTTCGAAGTCGAAGTCCTTGAGATCCTTCACGCCGGTGGTGTCGAGCACGTAGCGGAAGTAGCCCAGTCCTTTGATGTGGACGCTCTTGCCCTGGCTCATGCGGGTGTGCATCACGCCTGCAATGTCGCCCAGCACGGCTTGAACGTCGGAGTTACTCACTGTGGAGATTTTTGCCAGGTCCTTGGCAATGGTCTCCGTTTCCACGGGTTTGCCCTGCACTATCGCGCGGGGGTAGTAAACCGCTTGTTTCTGATTAAGCATCTTTTTCCAAAATGGCATAATTCTGATTGTTTTAAGTGTTAATAAATGAATAAAAAAAATGAGCCGGAACCCGTTTTCCCGTGTCGCTGACTCGACGCGCTCTTGTCGCCGACTCGGGGCGGTCATGTCGCTGACTCGGGAATGCCTTGTCGGAGACACGGGAAAAGAGGGGTATCGGATAGAAATAGAAGAGCAGTTCTAAGTAACATCCGTAACTCATAATATTCTTTTTTTTAATGGTTTATATTTTATTCTTTAGCACCTGCATTAACCTCCTTTCTGATGATGGCAGGTACTGATTTTATTGATTAATCTACTTATAACCAGGTTTATCACACCGTCCTGTAGCTGTGTGTCCTCCTTTCTTTGGCGGGACGGGGGTTAATAAATCGTTTTATCTCGCAGCTTCCGCACGCAGGCCGCTAAAAGGCCAGCACGGCACGGACTTTATAGGTATTGGTTTTGAGCTTCACGCCATAGTCGGGGGTGGTGACATCTACATGCCAGACCTTATCTAGACTACCCCATTCGTTGCCGCTCCAATACTTCCCGATAAGCTTATCACCGACCGCCTTATCAATCTGGGGATTGATTGTTTTTTTGAGCATATTCAGTTGCGTGTAATCGCCAGCAAAATTAGTGGGCACACCGAAACACAGTGTGGCAAGCTCATAACTGCCCGGTAAGAACCACCCGCTGCTACCTGCGGGCGCAGGGTACGTGGCAGCATAATCGGCTATCGCATCAAGGGCAGGAAAGGTGGTGTCGCTGTGCCGAGAGCCGTACAGTGGCATTAAACGGGAACTGCAATAACCGAAATATATATCGGATGCCAGTATTTCTTCCCAATCGGCCTGCTCTTCGGATGTGAATTCGTTGAATGATTTTTGGGCCCATTTATAAATATGCTCAGTCGTCCCCTTTCCGGTGGCCCACTTCACCTTCTGAGAGGAGACATCGCGCATCGCAACGACCATGCCGTGCACACACTCCGGATGGTCGCGCATCAGCAGGCGGTCGCCTTCTTTGGAGCCGGTCTGCGTCCAGTGTATCCCCTCGATTTCGCCCACCCAGAAGACTACGCCGAGACAACTCTTCTGTAGTTCATCACGGAACGGCTTGACATCTTCATCCCCGGGCAGGATGCTGCCGTCCTGCATATAGTAGTCACCCGCCTTTAACGGCCGGAACTTTTCTGTCACCTTACTGTCGTCAAGCGTGTGGACGGTGTATTTTCCGGGCTGAAGATTTAATTGGGAATACTTAAGTTTGAAAGTCTCCTTAGCTCCGTTGTAGTAATACTTATACGGTTCCGGATCCAAGAGCGCGAGGCTTTTAGTGTTCACCAACAGGCGGGCCGTATAGGGGTTCTCCTGCCAATATAAATTTTCACTGATCACCGCCGTGTAGCGGTAATAACTCTTAGAAATCTCTCGGCTGTCTATCTTTTCGGTATAGGTATATTTCGTAGCAGGCACCTGAAGGATGAACAGAGACATGCGGTGCTCCATCGCGAAGCTGAGCGTATGGTTGTTATACACGCCACGGGCCGTCATCAGGTCGGAGGCGGTGTATTGGGCGTAGGTACTCTGGTCGGGGTTAACAGACCAAAGCTGGACTACAGACTTAAAGAAGTCTTCATCGCCGGGCGATACCTTGCCGTTCATATAGTTATCCTTCTGGTAGGGATAATAGGCATGATAACTCTTATCGGGTGAGTAGAAAAGCTGGGAAGCGCCGGCAGGCAGCGTCCACTTGCCTCCCTGTAGGGTAAGGCAGAGGTTTTTCACCTCCAGGGTTCCGTCCTTCACCACGTAGAGGCCGATGCAGTCGCCTTCGGTGAAGACGGTGCTGTAACCGCGTTCCTGGGCGCGGGTTTGCCCGGTGGCGTACATGCCGCCGTCGCTCACGGTGATGGTGAGGGGGCGGACATCGGGGTCGGTGCCGGCAGGGGGCAGTTCGTCCAGTGCGTCGGACGTGCATGCCGCCAGCATCAGGATGAGGGCGCAGGCCAGGGATGCTGCCGGGGGAAATATGGAATGATGTTGTTTCATACGGTTTCTTTTTTATTGATGAATTTAGTTGCTACTGTTCTACTCGACCGGCTGCCACGTACCTCCTCCTTCTTCCATGTCGATATTTTTGATACCTTCCGAGGTCACGGTGAGGCGGTACTCGTACATCTTGCCACTGAAGAAGTCCGCTTCGCCTGCGGCGGGGGTGTAGTAGAAGGTCTTTCCTCCGATGACTATTTTCACGAACTTCCGTCCCGACATATTTTGGGGAGGAAGCAGGGCGCGCACGGTGCGTACGTATTCGTCGGCGGCAGGGATCACTTCGTTGGGGGTGATGCGGTCGATGCCGGGGAGCACTTGCTCTGCGGTTCCATTGTTGCGATTGATATTCCCTCCCGTGCACGTGAGGTTTTCAAAGGTTACAGTGGCGCGCTGCAGTTCATCGTCGGTCACGCCGTTGCCCACTTTGAGGTGTACCACCACCTTGGCTGTGACGTGGCGGAAGACGAGGGTCTTATCGGGGGACGTTACGGTGATGTCGATGCGGGGAGCAGCCATGCAGTCGCTATCCTGATATCCTTTATCTCTCTGGTCGGCCTGTACAGAGATTAAAGAAGAAGCCTGCGAATTATGATATTCCCCATAAATAATCTTTTCCTCATCCGGGCTTATCCAGGTGCATAGGGCATCATTTGTAATCAGCTTTCCATCGGAATCGACGGAGAGGTGTATCTCATTCGGACTGCCGATGCTCCTACTGCGAATCCACAGCCTCACCACTTCTCCCCCTTCCCACCTATTTTCGGTGGTAGCCCGTGTCTGGGCGTTGGCGGAGGAATATCCCTCTACGGCGGCGTAGAGTTCCAGCGGCACGCCGCCTTCGGGCCATGCCGCGTCGTCATCGCCTGTGCAGGCAGCCAAAACCAAGGCTGCCCACAGGTACATTATATATATTGGTATGTTCGTCTTCTTCATTTTTTTCTTTATATTTATTGTTTATGGGTTACTCCTGAAATGCAGAGCCTTCTACGGGTGCGCCTATGGTTTCCCAGTTCTTGATTTCGGTTTCCAGCCTCAGTTCCTTATAGTCCACGGTTATCTTATAGATGTACCGCTTGCCGCTTTGCAGCTTCAAGACATCTCCGGCGGGGATTTTGTAGGCGAAATTCGTGTTGTCTGCCAGCTTCACGCGGATGAAGACGGTGCCTGCGGTTAGTTCCTGGGGCACCACGATGGCTTCGGCGTACTGGAGATTGGTGGCGTTAAAGTCTGTCGTCACCACCGTGGGGATGGTAATCGGAGCGGCGGGGTCGGCAGCGAGGGTTATCATCGCCTGGCGTTCAGCCTCGTTACTCATGTCGGCGGCTTTCTTGGGGGTGAAGGTGGCCTTCAGGGCGGTGTTCTCCAGGGTCACGGTGGCACCGGTGAGGTCGGGGGCGCCGTTGCCGCGCTTCAGCACTACTTCTACTTTAGATAGCAAATGGTAGAAAGTGAGGGCCACGTTAGAGGCGGTGGGGGCCACGTTCCGCTTGGTGGAATAGAGAAGGTCGGAAGCGGCGTAGGCATCTTGCGTGGTCTGGTCGGCCTTCACTTCGTGGGACACCGATGCGGGGAAGCTGTCTCCCGCCGGGGCAGGGTTGGCATGGATGGCATAGATGTTCACGGGGTCGGGCGAGATGTAATACATGTCGGTGGCGTAAGTGAAGCCTCCGGTGCCGTCGGCGGTGAGCACGTTGTTCTGGTAGAGGGAGGCGCCTTTGCTGTCGTCCACCCAGGCAGATACTTCCAGGCCTGCGCCAAGCTGTGTGTCGAGGCCGTAGGAACGGGTCTGGGAGGTGATGCCGCTGGTGAGGCGGATTTCGCCGTTCCAGTTGTCGGTGATTACTTCGTTGTCGTTGTTGCAGGCGGCAAGCGCAAGGGCTGCTGCGGCAATGATTGATAAGTTTCTAAGTTTCATAATCTTACTTTTTTTAGTGTTATTGATAGTGATAAGTAAATGTTCATAATTAGTTTATATAATAATAGGTAACTAAATGATAATTTAGCGGCGTGATATGTGGAGTAACCTCATTCCCCTCCTCCAGTCGGAGGAGGGGTGCCCAAAGGGCGGGGTGGTAGGTGAAAAAAGAATTCCTTATTCTTATGATTAATAGGTATTTTATTGTTTTACCTACCACCTCCCCCTACGGGTACTCCTCCTCCCAGGAGGAGGAGAATGGAGAGTACTTAATTCATTTAATTGTTCGTTTCCATTCCCGCCGAGCCGCCTTCGCCGCCCTCGCCGTTGCCCGGTGTCCAGTCGGTAATGGTGGCGGAGAAGTCGGCTCCGGTAGGCGTCTCCACTACTTTCCCGCCCAAAGTAAGGGGCTTCCGCTTGTCGGCGTTGAAGGCGGCAAGCTCCGTGGTGAGGTCGCTCGTGAGGTTCAGGGCTTCGGGGCTGCCGCCCGTGAAGCAGATGATGGCGTTCAGCTTCTGCTGCTCACCCGCTATGCCAAGCAGGCGCACGGTTGCCGCGTACTTCCCGGCATTGGCGCCGGAGGTTATCTTTGCGAACTGCAATTCCACGTTCGTGGGTGTGGCGTAGATGCCGGCAGAAAAATCCAGCGTACCTGCTACGCCCGACAGGTAGCCCTCGATGTGCTCTATCCTGTCCGTGGTGCTGCCCGTAGGCTCGATGACGAGCGTCAGTTGCCGCACCTGCTGCTGCATCACGGCGGTGAATGTCTGCTCCATATCGGGCTCTATCACGGCATCCACCGCATCCGTAAACAGCCAGCCGGGCATCTCCTGCACGAAGGGGCCCGCACCGTCCACATTGCCCGAAGCCCCGGCGACGGTGGCGGTGATGCCGGAAACGGTGATGTGCTGCGGCGTGTTGTAGATATGCAGGTGGTAGCTGCCCGGTTCAAAAAGAGATTCGAGCAGGTTGGTGGTGCCGGTGAGGGTGGCGGAGTAGTCACCGGCTTCTACCGTATAGCTTGCGGGTGCGGTCAGTCCCTCACCAATGCCGCTCCAGTCGGTAACGAGGGTAATTGCCCCTTGCTCCGGGTGCGGGGTGTTGTAGATGGGGTCTTTCACGTCGCAGGCGGCAAAGGATAGCGCTGTGGCTGCTACGATAAGACATTGTCTGATGTTCCTTTTCATATGCGTTGGTTTTAGATGGTTTTACTTGTTGTTTCCGATAGTCCACACGAGGCTGATGCCTGCTTGTGTGGGGCCCCAGAAGTTCTTTGTTCCGTCTTGCTGCTTATGGATGCGCACGCCGTCGGTCATGCCGAAGCTGTCGTAGGCGGAATGGGTATAGCCCAGGCCGAGGTTGAAGTCGAGGGAGAAACTGCGGGAGAGGGATAATTGGTAACCCAGCATCACGCCCGCATTCCATAGTTTGCCCTGATAGCCGGTGTCGCCCTTCAGCAGTTTGCCGGGCAGATACTTATATATGTTGTACTCGCCGTAGCTGCCGGAGACGCCTGCGTAGAAGCGTCTGTCGCGCAGCAGATACCACCGCACTTCGGGATTGACGAGCCACACTTTCTGCACTTTGCCGTGATTGCCGCCCCACCAGGAGAAGCTGCCGTCGAGCTTGAGGCCGATGCTGTGGCTGATGCGCCATTCCACGCCAAGGGTGGGCAGCAGGAAGGCATCATACAAGAGGTTGGTGCGGAGGGAAAGGGATCGTTCTTTCCGACGGGTGGGCGTTGGCTGTTCCGGGGTTGCCGCTTCGCTCTTCGCTTGCCGGGCAGACTTCTGGGCTTGCTGAATAGCTTTCTGTTCTTGTTGAACAGCTTTCTGCTCCTGCTGAACAGCCTTCTGCTCCTGTTGAACAGCCCTCTGCTCCTGCTGAACAATCTTTAAATCCGTATCAGCCGCGTCGGGTAAATCTTCTTTCGTTTCGTTGATATCGGCGGGGATGCACAGCTTCACGGTCACTACATTCCGCACTCCTTCTGCGTACTCCACGGCATGGTTGGCGGTCACGAAGCAGGCTTCCGTCACTCCTGCCCGTCCGATAAGTTCCGACTTCACCCGGTTGCTGCGCACGGCAGCCATGCGCCGGTTCTCTTCGTCCGGAGCCTGTCCGGTGCAATATCCATCCACGCGCACCGGAATGCTGCCCGAAAGAATGGCCTCCCGGTGTGCACGTAGCAGGGTCAGGAGTGCTTCGAGCTGCGCACTGTTGTCCCGCCAGGGGGCGTAGAACGCATCTTTTCCTTGCACAAAGCGAAAGATGTAGAGACTGTCCGCCGCTTCTCCGGCGAAACTTGCCACTCCCGGCAGCAGCGCCAGGAGCAAAACCAATAGATGTCTTTGTAAGTGTTTCATAGGTTTATCCTTATTTTAAGTATCTTTTCGATAGTTTCCCTTTCCACCTGCATACGTTCCAGTTCTTTAAACATACGGTCCAGTTCGCGAAGGCTTTTCGCAATGCAATGGTTGCACTTCCGCTCAATCTTCCGGCAATACAGGAAGAGGCAAAAAATGGCTATTACCATACAAAAAATGAATGCCACAATAAGAAGATACATGTATTCGTTCATCGCTCTTGTTCTTTAGAAATCATGCTGCAAAAGAAGCGATTTACGGATGAAACACTATTGCATTTTGTCCCGACTTTATTGCATTTTGTCCCAAATATATTGCAACACACCCTCCTCAGACACTTCTGGGGCATGTGAGCACAAAAAAAGCACGGATGGACCGTGCTTTTGATTTTTGGGGGATTGATAAGTAGATGTTTATAATTTATTTGCCTGTTTCCTGTATTCCGCCGGACTGATGCCGTACTGTTTTCGGAACAGACGGTAGAAGGTGCTCGGGGCATTGAAGCCGCAACTGAAAGCTATCGCCTCAATCGTAAGTTCGGGATGATGGTCGAGCATCTTGCGTGCCTCGTCCAGTTTCAGCATGCGCATATACTCCATGGGAGAGTTCCCCGCCACGGCTCTAACGGCATCGGTCAGCAGGTTTTTATTGGTGCCGAGCGCGGAGATAATCTCGTCACGGTTCATCTCGGCATTAGAAAGGTTATCACCGGAAAGCAGATACTCGCGCAAACGGGCAACCAACCGGTGCTGCTCAACGGTGGCGGCAGTATCGGATGTCTGCGGCAGAACTTCCGACGATGCGGTACTTTCGCAGGCTTGTGCCATTCTGGAGAGTTCTTCCGCCAACCTGTCCTGTTCCTTGATTCGCTCGTACAGCTTGCGGTTCTTGGTAGAAATAATCCGGTTATAGTAGAAGACGCCTGCCAGGAGCAACATCAAAACCAGGCAAATGCCAAGAGCAAACAGGAAATAATGGAAATTACGCTCTTTCTCGGCAATGTGCTTTTCCACCTCATACTGGGTGCGCAGTTCGTCAAAGCGGGCGTTGACTTCCACATTATTTATACTGTCGTTCGCCGCAATGATTTCGTCCAGCAGACTAAACGCTTCATCATTGCGCCCCGCCCGTGCCAGTATCTCCATCTTTATCTTACGCACGGCATTGAGGTTGAAAGCCGATTCCTGAACCTGTATTACGGCACTGTCGATAACGGCAAGTGCCGTGCGGTAATCTCCCCGCGACTGCAATATCAGCGCCTTTGCCCGCAGCAGTTCGAATATCGACATGCTGTTGTTGACGCTACCTTCAAGTTTGGAGAGGTATATGCCCGCCTTGTCATATTCTTTAATATCTATATAGGTGTTCATCAGTGCCACATAAAGATTTCCCCGAGCTTCGGGCTGCACCCTGCCGGTGGCTTTCTCGAAGCGGGCGATGGCTTTTTCATATTCGGGCACCAGTTGCAGCAGCTCGTCATAGCGTGCCTGTGCACGAAGCGACACGCACAGGAAGGCATAGGATTGCGTCAGGATATTATCGTAACCGGAAACTTCCCACAACAGGCTGATGCTCTCCCGGAAGCAATCTTCTTCCTCTTTCGGTCTCTTCTGCAGGTTATAGATGATGCCGGTGGCATAGAGTGCGGTTGCCATTCCTGCCTTGTCCTTACGCTCCCGGGCACGGGTATACATTTTCCCGGCTTCGGCGGCCGCCAGTTCATAGTCTCCTTTCAGGTTGTAGGCGGTGATAAGCTGCATGTGTATCTGATAATAGAATTTCCACAAGTCGTGCCGGATATAAAAGTCGAGATAGGCGGGCGCCTTTTCTATGACTTTGTCGTGCTCGCTCCTGTTTATATAGGAGATAATCCTATTGCCGTACACCATTCCCTGCATTTGTGTGTCGCCTTGCCTGATGGCTTCGGCTTCCGCCTGCTCAAACAGCGTCATCAGCGTATCCATCTTCTGGTCATCGCCGGCTTCTGCCATATAGATGTAGTACAGTTTGTTGTAAGTCTGCAACTTATCAATGCCTTCCGCATGTTCGAGGGCATGACGTAAAGAGTCTTTCTGGTGTTGAAGAGAATTTTGTGCCGAAGCGGGCAGGATAAGTCCTAAAAGGAAGCTGTATAGAAGTGTTGTCAGGCAAGTTCTATATTTCATATTTGTTGTGTGTTAGTATAAATTTTGAATTCAGAATTTACAAAACTACAGAAATTTATCGATTGGCAGCCAATTTACACCAAAAAATTGTCCGTCCCGTTTCAAATACCTATCTTTGGGGAATTTGAAAACAATTCAGTCAATACTATATGATTAATATCGTACCTATCTTAAAGAACAAGAAAGAATTCCTCGAACTCCTGCTTCTCGCAGACGAGCAGGAATCTATGATTGACCTTTATCTGGAACGCGGAGAAATGTTTGCCCTCTACGACGGAGACTTAAAAGCCGCCTGCGTAATCACCGATGAAGGGAACGGAACATACGAAATAAAGAACATTGCAACCTATCCGCACTATCAGCGCAAAGGATATGGAACACAGTTGATAAAGTTTCTGCTGGAGCACTACAAAGACCGCTATCAGACGATGTTAGTGGGCACAGGAGACAGCACCTATACCATACCGTTTTACGAACGGTGCGGCTTCACCTACTCCCACCGGATACCCGATTTCTTCATCAAGAACTACGACCATCCCATGTATGAGGACGGAAAACAATTGCGGGACATGGTTTATTTAAAAATTAGCAAGAATGGATAATTCTTCTTCCAAAGGTTTCCCCTACCTTTGCATCAAAACATAGCAAATGAAGGAAGAAACCACATACGGACATCAGGAATTAATAAATCAAGTCATTGATTATATTCATACCCATCTGCACAAAGCATTGACTTTAGAAATGCTGGCGGCGGAAATGCACATGTCCGTATATCACTTCCATCGGCTTTTCAAATCCCATCTGCAAGAAACACTTTCGGCATACATCACCCGCCAAAGAATGGAAAGGGCTGTGATGTATCTGCAAACGCGAGATTTATCCTTGCAGGAACTCTCCGAAAAGATGGGATATGACACGGCACAATCTTTCTCAAAAGCATTCAAACGATATTTTGGCGTTTCTCCGGTGGCTTTCGGCAATACATTGACCTTTAACACTCCTGAAACAACTCCGATAGAGGATATTGCTTTTATCGGATTGGACGAACCGGAAGTCCTACTCATTTCCCCAATGTACATAGCCTATATCCGTATTATCGGTCCGTATGGAGAAAAAGAGAGTTACGAACTCGGTTGGGGAAAACTTTGCGGATTTCTGAAGGAAAACAAGCTACAATCCAAAGCCACCCGCTGGTTTGGCATCAGCTTCGATGATCCGACTATTACAAAGAAAAAGCAATGCCGTTTCTATGCCTGCGCCTCCGTTGCGCAAAGAATAAAACCATCGGGTGCCATCGGAACATTGACGATAGAGAGTGGAAAATATGCAGTCTATACTTACAAGGGAAGCTATTCAGGTTTGCTTCGTGCCTATACTTATATTTATTCCAAAGAAAAAGGAAGATTGCGCAATGCACTCTCTTTTGAAGAATATGTAACGTGGTCGGACAATCCGGCAAAACAGATAACCAAAATCTATATACCAATACAAAAGAAATAATATGGAATTTATCACATTGAATCCGGATAACGTTGTGAGCGAACATTTATGTTGCGCCATTTCTGATAAGAAGCACCAAACAGGTGTAAATGATAAGCGGAACTGGTTGTCCGAACGTGTAAAAGAAGGGCACGTCTTCCGCAAACTGGATGCACAAGGCAAGGTATTTATCGAGTATGCCCCGCTGGAAAAAGCGTGGGTGCCTGTGACGGGGGATAACTATCTGTATATCTACTGCCTGTGGGTGGCAGGCAGCTACAAGGGGAAAGGGTATGGAGAAGCCCTGTTGCAATCGTGCATTGACGATGCCAAGGCACAAGGGAAATCGGGTATCTGTGTGCTGTCTTCCAAAAAGAAGAAGCCTTTCTTGTCCGACAAGAAATTTATGCTGAAATATGGCTTCAAGGTAGTGGATAGCATTAATGACGAATACGAATTATTAGCTCTTTCCCTTGACGGCAGCCAACCGCAATTTACGGCGGATGCAAGGAAACAGACGATTGAGAATAAAGAGCTGACTATATATTACGGCGTGCAATGTCCTTACATTCCCAACTGCATCGAGCAAATCTATAATTATTGTGAGAATAATCAGGTGCCTTTGCAGTTGATAGAAGTCGACACGCTGGAGAAAGCCAAGCAACTGCCTTGCATCTTCAATAATTGGGCGGTATTCTATAACGGGAAGTTCGAGACTGTACATCTGCTGAATGAAGGATTGCTAAAGAAATTGCTGCAATTGAAATAAGAATACATATTTATAAAACTCTAAAATCAAGAACAATTATGGAAATGAAATTTTGCCAGAGTTGCGGAATGCCGCTGACATCCAATGAAGTTTGCGGAACAAATGCTGACGGTAGCCTCAGCGCAGACTACTGTACTTACTGTTATCAGAATGGAAAGTTCACTCAGGACTGCACCATGGACGAAATGATAGAACACTGTGCTCAGTTTGTTGAGGAATTCAACAAAGACTCGGAACAGAAAGTGACTAAAGAAGAGGCAATTGCCATGATGAAGCAAGAGTTTCCGAAGCTAAAACGCTGGCAGAATTAATTGCCAACAGGAATATCCTTCTTAATCAACCATATCTGTTATGAAAGAACTGAATGATATGTCTGATGAAGAATTATGGACTCTCTTTCCAATTCTCCTGACGGAACATCAGGAGAATTGGAAAGACTTGTATATACAGGAAGAAGAACAACTCCGAACCTTTGTCGGGGAAAGCATATTTCGCATCCGACACATAGGGAGCACAGCCGTAAAAGGATTGATAGCCAAACCTACCATAGACATATTATTAGAGATAAAAGAAGATACCGACACCGAAGCCTTTATCAGAAAGATTGAAAGCATAGGATATATCTATACATATCAGCCCGGTAAGCCGGCACCGCACATGATGTTTATGAAAGGATATACCCCTCAGGGCTTCAAAGGTCAGGCTTACCACCTGCATGTGCGATATGCCGGCGATTGGGATGAACCCATATTCTGCCATTATCTTCAACTTCATCCGGAAGTTGCTCGCAAATACGGAGAATTAAAGGTGGAGTTGAAAAAGAGATATGAACATGACAGGGATGCTTATACAGAAAGTAAAACGGAGTTTATCACAAGCATCGTTCAATTAGCCCGTAAAAGATAGTATGTCCCGCATCGAAAAGGAAAAGCAAACCGTAGAACAGATGATTCGCCTCTACTGCCGGAAGAAAGAGGGGAACGGAACACTGTGCCCGCAATGCAGGGAATTGTTGGAGTATGCGCAGACACGGCTTTCACGTTGTCCGTTCGGAGACGGGAAATCAACTTGTCGGATTTGTACCGTGCATTGCTATAAGCCGGAAATGAGGGAACGGATGAGAGTAGTGATGAGATGGGCAGGACCGAGAATGTTGCTCTATCATCCGGTGGCGGCTATCCGACATTTGTGGCAGGAATATATTAGGAAGAAATAAGAAGGAGTATCAATTCATATCCCTACAAAAATGAATCAAGATACGTTTTTTGTGTACAATTTTCATCTTTTTTTCTTTCCTGTCTTGTCACCTTCCCTACCCCCTCCCAGACACCCTCTGAAT
>OODR01000402.1_pt1 | contig 20596 bp, 17 predicted proteins | sample 1671741 | NCBI WGS metagenome assembly OODR01 (sample SAMN06348187, study PRJEB24527) | human gut metagenome | biome: human gut; feature: ankylosing spondylitis patient; material: feces | host: Homo sapiens | place: China | collected 2015-10 | reverse complement strand
TCAAGGTTTGAATCATCTTCTTTTTTCATGCGTTAAAGTTTAGGTTGTTTACTGCTTTAAAATATATACAAATATACTGATTATTAATCGAATAAACAACCTTGATCGGAATTGTTTTTTAACCAATTTTCATTATCGAATTTAGTGTTTACCGGTCCCGGTTTGTCACCGTCCGGTCCGTGCACGATGTCTTCCTCGCAAGGCCAGTAACGCCCGTTGATGCGGTTGTAGACAAACTTGGCATGGGTATAGCCGCTACCCAAGTGCTTGAAACGGACTTTGTCTATGTAGACGGTGACAAGTTGTTTGGCATCGTCGCGGTTCACGCAGAGACAGTAGTCGGACATATTGCCGAAGTTGGCCGAACCGTTGATGTCGTTCATCTCCACCCGGCGCAGTTCTCCGGTGGCGGTGTTGCGGTTCATCTTGCGCGGGTGTGCCACGAGGATGACCAGGCATTTATGTTGCGCGGCGAAACGGCCCAGCTTGCCCAGCAGTGAAGTGATGTACATCAGTTCCGTCTGCCCCGACTCCAATTGCTGATCCAGGCGATTCAGCGGGTCGATGACGAGGATGCGGACTCCGCGACGGTATACCAGTTGGCGGGCTTTCTCCAGGATATGGTCGATGGTACAGGCCTCGGTGCCCGGCAAGATGTGCGTCACGTTGGCTGTCAGCCAGTTCACAGCGTGGTTGTACAGCTCTTCCGTCATGCCCGGGCCGGGGCCGAATTGCAGTCCGGTCAACTTTTCAATCAGCTTGGCATGATGGTAATTGACCGGCAAGTTTTCGGGGCTGAAGTAGGCTATCTTCCACTCATGGCGCAGGCAGAGGCGCAGGACAAGTTCGTCGACGAATTCGGATTTCCCGTGTCCAGCCATTCCCGACACCACAACGTTCCGCCCGGTCTCAAAAGTGCAGTTCGCATCAAAGTTTTCCCAACCCGTATCGGCACCACGGCACAGCCCGTTTTCGAAGAGCGCACGCAGGTCTTCCCGGTAGTCCTCGGCGGTGAATACGCCTTCCAGCGGGATCTCTTCGGCTTGCGCCAGAGTGATGAGAAGACTTTGAGCGCCGTAAAGAATCAAATGTTCATTGGCGTCCTTGCATCCGGGGCCGAAGTGTACCAGGCGGCAACGCTCCGCTCCCAGGCGGCGGACGAGTTCATGGCGCAGCGCTTGTCCGGCTCCGTCCTCGTCGGCAGCGATGTAAATCACTTTCTTGGGTTCGAAGTGCGACTCCACGAACCTGTCCATCCATGTGAGGTTGCTCTGCGCACCGGCGGGCACGGAGATGACGTCTTTCCGCCCGGCAGTCATGAAGGCGCAGGCATCGAATTCGCCTTCGGTGATGATGCACTCCGGAGTGTCGGCAATGGCGTCGATATTGTATGGGATGAGTTCGGCGCCGGTCACCATTCTGAAGTGTTTCAGTGCGCTGCGGTACTTGGTGTTGATGAGTACACCATTCTCGAAGTAATTGAAGCAGAGGCAATTCTCTATCTCGTTGCTACCCGGTAGTTTGATGCATTCTTCAGTGATGTGCAGTTCGGCGAGCAGGTTTTGGGCGAGACAGCGTTTTTGCGTCCAGTATTTTTCCAGTTTCTCACTCAACTTTGCTTTTGCAGGGTCGAAGGTGGGGCGGCGGAAATGTGAGGGCAGTTGGCTGGCTTTCCGGCGTTGTTCCCGGCGTTGTTGGCGTTGGCGTTCTTCGGCATCGTCGGGCACGTAGAGTTTGTAGCCACAGTGATGGCAGTAGCATGTTCCTTCGCTCAGGTTGACGGAAAACGATTTGTCTCCTTTGTGTCCGCGGGTGTCGTTACACTGGGGGCAGATGGTTTTGATTTTGCCGCTGTTGCGGCCTTTGGTGTCGATTCCGTACTGATGAAAATTTCTCATTGTTCGTTGGATTGTTTTAAGTTTATACTTTTAAAAATCGTTTGCTGATGCCGCACTTCAACGCCCGCGATGCCACATTTCGCGGGTGCCGGTGCCACACTTGGACGACCACGAAGTGTGGCATCGGTCTTGCTGAAGTGTGGCATTGGAGGCGTTCGGGTGTGGCGTTTACTCCGCTCAGGTGTGGCGTTTTTGGGGCTTGGGTGCGGTGTTTTGTGAGCTCCACGAATGCGTTGCCTCGTTCCAGAAAGCGGTCGCGTCCGGTCGGGGTGGGGCATCATCGGGGATGGGGCAGCCCAGATAGGTGCGCCGGCCGTTGACGAGCTGCTCGTAGCGGTGGGGGTCGGGTGGGGTGGCGGACGGCTGATTGGCGTCGAGGGCAAGCAATGCTGCATGCAGGGCTTGCGAGGTGCGTTGCTCTTTGGTATAGTTGTTGAAATAATTGCGGGCTTCCTCCGGACTGTCTATGCTTTTCTCCTTTCCGTGAAGCAGCACATGGTCCTTGAATATTTCCAGTGCCTCTTTGAATCGTCTGCTCAACAGGGAACTGAAGCCGCTTGTCATGCAGACTCTGTCCTTCCATTCGCTGTCTTGTGCAAGGCTGTCTATCAGTTCCCGCCAGGGACGGAAAGGCGGCATGGCATTTTGCGCAGCTTGTAATTCTCCGTCGTCGTCGCCGTTCTTTTCAACGACGAAGTCGTTGTTTCTATTCTCATCTTCTCTTCTCTGCTCTTCTCTACTCTTATCTCCTCTTACGCGCGTGAAGCCGGGTTTTCCTTCTTTGTTGTTGGAATTCTGCGAGTTATCATCATTTTCCATCTCTTTGTTTTTATCAAGAGTTTCCTTGTTCTCTGGTAGTTCTTCATCAGTTTCTTGTGAGTTGTCCGGCAGATTCGGTGCAGTTTCCATACTGTCTTTTGCAGGTGAGTTATAGCTGATGGTTGACTCGAACTCTTCTCCTTTTATGATGAAGAGCTTGTAATTTTGGATGATTTTCCTCATGTACGCTTTTCCGAATCCTTTTCTATTCATGGTGTTCAGTTGCTGGAAAGAGAGTTTTCCGTCCGGTTGGATGTGAAGGGTTTCGATGATGTACAAATACGTTCCGTATCCTCTTCCTCCTTCATGGTCAATGAGTGCGGATAACCTTTTGTCGTTCGACAGGTCATTGGGGTGTTTAAACCATGCAAATTTTTTCATGTTTAATGAGTTGGTTAATTTTTAGTTTTTATTCAGGAAGGATAGAAGGGCTTCATAGTGTGGGGGGAAAGCTGTTCGGCAGTTGTATCGTTCTTAAATATGGTGCGAAATTACATATTATTATTGATGTATAAAAACGTACAAATGTAGGGTTAATGAAGTACTAACAGGCTCTGTTGTAATTGTCGGGGCTTTTTTAAATTCATTATGGAGTGTAATCCCTACAGAACTGTTTTTGCGCATTTTTTTTCAAATAAAATAAATGGAGGAGCTCTTCTTACCGGTAGGTTTATGTGGTTGTGTAGCATAATCTTTTGTGTTACACAACTTTACTGTTTCTTACTCGTTTGGTGTCCGCCAATTTCTCTTGTACTTCTGCGAACGTGTCCTAACATTCGTTTCTCACTGTCAGAGAGATGCTTCTTGTCTTTATCTGCCAACAGATAAGGAATAACTTCTGAGATAATTTCCAACTGGTCCAGTAACGGATTCTTCTTGTGTTTTGCTTCGCATTCAAAGCGAAGTTCTTCTCCGCCTTCTATGCAGAGAGTTAAAGTACATTTTTGTTCATGATAAAATAATATAAAAAGGCGCAAAGATAGTGTTTGCCGGTTAGAATATCTTGACTTTCAGATGTTTTTTTAGTAGACTACAATTTTGAAGTGATAAGTCCTTGGAGTGTACCGTGGAGAACAGATATTGTTAACCGGCATTTACCATGAAGCAGATACATCACAGCTTTCTTGGGAGCGGCGATGAGGGAGAGATAGAGGCATGACAGGATTTTCTTTCCTCCCGATATATTTCGGCGTGCATAGAGGATACGAGCGCGCGATAAGTAAAACTCTCTTAGTGGGGTCCCTTTCCGAGCTGTCATACTTTCTTTGTGGTAGACTACGGCGGCCGGCTCATACCACAGTTTGTATCCGGCGCGGTGCATGCGGGCCGACCAGTCGAATTCTTCGTAAAACAGGAAGTAGACTTCCGTCATGGGGCCTATTTGCTGCAGCACATGACGGGGTACCATCATAGCGGCGCCATGTAGTGAAGCTGTTTCGCGGGCCATCCGGTATTGGGGCTGGTCTTTTTCATTGAATCCGATGGAGGCGTTTCGCAATGTGATGGGACTGAAGGGGGTGAAACCTGCATATTGCAACGTATCGGGTGCATAGCTGTATTTCAGCATGGGGGAGACACCACCGTTCATCTTATCGGTTTCAAGTCGCCTCACCAGTGCTTCCAGCATTGGCTTCTGTATCAGTGTGTCGTTATTGAGAAAGAAGAGGTATTCTCCTTGGGCTACTTTCAGGCCTGCGTTGTTGCCTCCGGCAAATCCGGTGTTGGTATTTTGTATAACCTTTATTTCCGGATATCGCTTTTTGATTTCTTCACCTTCGGGAGTGCGCGAACCATTATCTGCCACTATGATTTCATAGGGATAGGTTTCATATTTGCGGAATGAATCTATCATTTCGCAGGTATCGGCAAGACCGTTATAATTGACGGTGATGATGGAGACAAGTGTATTCATGGCCCTTTTATCCTTCTTTTTTATCTTATGTCTACAAATATACATTTTCTCTCTTGATTTTTTCTCTCACAAATAGATATATATGCAAAAAAAATGGTTTCTTTGTAAAAGCAACAAACAAGAGGTCCGTTATATGAAGAAAACTAGGATAGCTTATTGCATTCCCGCCCTTTATTATCCCAGTGGTATGGAGCGTGTTCTTACGTTGAAAGTCAATTATTTGGTTCAACACGGATATGAGATTCATATCATTCTGACAGATGGAGGGGACAAACCTCCTTATTTTCCTCTGGCTCCTTCCATTGAGTTACATCAACTGAATATCGATTTTGAAGAACCTTATCGTTACGCGTTTCCTCGTCGGGTATGGCTTTATCAGAAACGTATGCGCATACTGAAAACAAAACTGAACGAATGCCTTTGTGCAGTGAAACCTGATATTACGGTGTCACTGTTGCGACGTGATATAAATGTTATTAACCAAATGACCGATGGTAGTGTGAAGATGGGAGAAATTCATTTTGACCGTATCCATTATCGTAACTTTAATATTTCCTGGTTACCTTCCTGGCTTAATACCTATATTGAACGTCACTGGATGAGATCATTAATACGTGAGTTACGTCAGTTGTCGAAGTTTGTAGTCCTGACGCACGAAGATGCTGCTTTCTGGCCCGAATTGCAGAATGTCTGCGTTATTCCTAATCCTGTATCCTTTTTTCCTGATATCGTTTCTGATTGTACTCATAAGCAAGTCATTGCTGTGGGACGCTATGTTGCGCAAAAAGGCTTTGACCGTTTAATAGATGCTTGGCGTATAGTGGCAGAGAAACATCCTGACTGGATTTTGAAAATTTATGGTGATGGACACCTGCGTGACCAGTTGCAGCAGCAAGTAGAGGAACTGAGATTGACGAATTGTTGTTTCCTTGAACATTCTGTTTCAGACGTCGTTTCCAAGTTTCGTGAAAGTTCTTTGTCTGTGTTGAGTTCGCGTTTCGAGGGTTTCGGATTGGTCATTGTAGAAGCGATGTCCTGTGGGCTTCCGGTCGTAGCTTTTACTTGCCATTGTGGACCGCGTGATATTATTGCTGATGGGAAAGATGGGCTTTTGATCCCTGAAGGGAATGTTGCAGGGCTTGCCGATGGCATCAAACATTTGATTGAAGATGAAGAATTACGCCGTGGGATGGGGCAGGAAGCACGGCGGAAAGCTGCCGAATATAAGATGGATGTTGTTGGCGCACAGTGGATTGAATTGTTTGAGTCATTACTTTCTCATCCTATGCAGGATAGAGATAATTAATATAATTTGATTATGAGTTGGTACAGTCGCTATTTGCAGGTTTATGAGAAAAGTTTCGATGAGGTGGCTTTTGCCGGAATCATTTCGGAAGTATGTTCCAATTTGAAACAGCTTCAAAGCACTACGCCTTTGGTTACAGTTTCCATTATTGCATATAATGAAGAGAAGCATTTGCTGGCTTGTTTGTGGGCGTTGAGTGAGATGAAAACCCGTTATCCCATTGAAATCATCGGGGTAAATAATGATTCCCAGGACCGCACTGCCGACATTTACAGTGCTGTTGGCTTACCATTTTATACAGAGTTGCATCATAGTTGCGGCCATGCCCGCCTTTGCGGGCTGATGAATGCGCGTGGAAAGTATCATATAAATATTGATGCAGATACACTTTATCCTCCCACTTATGTAGACGCCATGATTGAGGTTATGGAGAAGAACCCTGATGTGATGGGGGTTAGTGCAACATGGGGCTATTATCCTGATAAGCAGCATTCGCGTATCGGACTTTACCTATATACACTTTCTCGTGATTGCTATTTGTGGTTGCTGTCTTTCAAGCGTCCGGAACTTAGCGTACGCGGTTTGGTATTTGCTTATCGGACAGAAGAGGCTAGAAAGGTTGGTATTCGCACTCATATTATCCGCGGTGAAGATGGAGCTTTGGCATTCGGCCTTCGTGAATATGGGCGTCTTGCTTTTCTTAGAAATTCTAAAGTGCGTGCTGTAACAGGATATGGGACAGTAGGTGGGGGCTCCTTGTCAAGAAGCTTTTGGAAGCGGGTGTTGCAAGCATTTACGAAGATAAAGCATGTGTTTACAACAGCTAAGGAGTATAAGGATGAAGAGTCGAATTTGATAAAGAAGTGATTTTTCTCTCTTTATTTTTTATCTTTTCAATAATGGTATATCTTTGCATGAAGAATATTTATTGATTTAGATAAAAAAATGATAATAAATAAGCAGGAGTCTGAAGCACTTAACATCACCCGGTTTGTGATGAGTATCTTTATCGTGTTTTTTCACGCTTATACATCGGTGCAAATATATGATTATTGGAAAGACCTTCCTGTGTATAGAGGGGTTGCACGTTTTTTCTCATTGCAAATTGGTGAGATGGGAGTACCCGTGTTTTTTCTAATATCAGGCTATCTTTTCTTTGGCAAATATCAGCAGACGTGGATGTATTATAAGAGTAAAATGCAGAAACGTTTTTACTCATTATTCGTACCATATATATTTTGGAATGCTTTTATTATTGCCGCTTATTATGTGGCTGAATCCATTCCGACTATACAAACTTTGTTTAATGAGGGTGGAAAGTTAGTACATGATTTTGATTTACATGATTTCCTGTTTGCTTTTTGGTCACATAAAGGGGGAAATCCTATTCTTACTCAGATGTGGTTTGTCCGTGACCTCCTTCTTCTCGTTATATGTGCGCCTATCATATATCTTTTGGCGCGTTATGCCAAATTTGTAGCTATATTCTGTTTTGGATTAATATGGTTCGTAAAATGGGAAGTTCCGAATTGGGAGAGTGGTCTTCTTTTTTTCTTCATAGGTGCTTGTTTTAGTATATATGGCAAAAGTATAACAGAAGAGGTGCGAAAGATAGCGCCATTTCTTTTTATTCTCACCCCATTATTATTGCTGGCAGACTTTTTATTGAGTGGAACTACCACTGGTTTTTATGTGCATCGTACACTGATTTTTGTAGGAGTATTTTTTATTATTGCTTTAGTAACAGTACTGATAGAGAAAAAGAAAATACATGATATTGTATTTCTGACTTCTGGCAGTTTTTTTCTTTACATCATTCACGATCCTATGATTCGTTTTGTTCGTAAGTTTACTCTTCGCTGGATAGATCACACCAGTGAATTTCAGGCGATAGCTATATATTTTGCAGCAGTAGCAATTGATGTTGCTGTTGCTTATTTCGTCTTTTGGTGTTTACGAAAATGTGCGCCCGGTTTCTTAAAATGGTCGACGGGAGGACGATGAAATGTAGTTGTTTTTACTTATTGAAGATATTTTAGTAATACATTGATTTCTCTTTGATAGGATAACTGTTTTACATCATAATCCTGATATATATCTATATTGATAGCACCATTTACAATTAGAGAAAGAAGGCGATTCAAATCTGTACTATCTTCTTGTTTTATGAAGGAACCATATTTTTCTTGTTCGATTAAATCAGCTGCACCTCCTACATTTGTGCTGATAATGTAGTTCTTGAAACGTTTGGCTTCATTCAGGACAATTCCGTAGCTCTCCCAGCGTGAAGTGCATACAAAAACTTTAGCCCGATTGTACCATTCCCATAAATCTTTTTTGCTGTTTACTTTTCCTATAAAGATGATTTGTTCCTTCTTTTCGGGATGTTTTTGGTAGAAATGTTCTATGGCTTGATGAAATTTTTCTTCTATAGGACCTATTAAAATAAATTTCCATGCCTTCAGTTCTATGCATTCCAATGCATCCAGAATCATTTCGGTGTTCTTTTGATGACTACCCAAACGCCCTACAGTAATTATCAAATTTTCTTTTTGTTGAAATTCCCGCTCTGAAATCCCGGATGTGGCAAATTCTTCTTCATCAAAAGCATTAGGCATCAGGACTAGTTTTTGCCTCATTGGTTTACTGAATACGCTATTGTTACATAGGAAATTATAAGCTTGGGAGGTCTCACATGACAATACATCTACGTTTTTTAGGCAATTTGTGTACAATATCTTTCGTAAAGTTTTTCCTAAAAAAGTATGTCTTGTCAAATCCCATTCCTGACCGGAACTTGTATCCAGTTTAACGTAAACTTGTCCATGTTTGTTTAATAGTTTATAGAGTAGAATATTGATTAATGTTTCCAGTTTCCAATGAAAACACATCAATAAATCAATGTGTGAAGCATTCTGAAACAAGTATTTTATGTAAATAGGGATTCTTAGGTATGGATTATGTCCTAATGGCTTCTTGGTAAATGTCAGTCCTTTCTTTGATAGAGTAGGGATGAGCTCGGCTACCTTCTCGGAGTAGCCACAACAGATTTCTGTTTGATAGCCCAAGGCCTGTCCTAAATAGTAGGGTACCAATACTACATCTTTCCCGAACTCTAACGAGTTAAGTTTTCTCCAAAGAAGTGTTAGTCTCTTTTTCATGAGTTTTAGTTTTTAAGCCAGAAAACAAGCCAATTTTTTAACTTGACGTATTGGGATAGATGTAAACGTTGGAAGCGACAGTAAGTTTCTATTTTCTCAAGTGTTTTCATTTTATGACCCAACCAAATGACTGAATTTAATGTCTTTCTTAAATACAAGTCAATAATAGCACTCCATTCAACATGTTGCTGCGTCCAACTACGTATTTGTGTACAAACTAAAGTATATCCCTCGATATTGTGCATACTAAAACTTGCCGCCATAGTCGAACTATTTCGTACTCTGCGTTTAAAAAATGGTTGCGGTATGTAGCCGACTCGATGAGCATTCAGCATGATTTGTACCACAAAAATAGTATCTTCATGAATTATTCCGGAAGGGAATCCTCCGAAATATTGCTTGAGGAAAGAATGCTTCGTAAAGCATAGCCAGGGAACAACGTAGAATATCTCATGTTCTAATTCATAGTGCATTAGTTCTATTCCATCCCAAATTTTTTGTTCATCTATTTTTCCTTTCCTGCAATAATTGAAAGTTCCTGATGAAGTGGAAGTCTCATGTATGGTTTTTGCGTCGAAAGTAACAAAGTCAAGTTCTTTTCTTTCGCACATTTCGTAACATTGTCTTAGGGCATCTATATCCAGAATATCATCACTATCCATGAAATAGATATATTGACCGGTAGCCAGTTGTAAACCATTGTTGCGCGCTACCCCTTGTCTCTGGTTGGGTTGGATAAGATATTTTATTCTATTATCTTTTCTGGCATATTTTTCAATAATATATTGACTATTGTCTGTGGAACCATCATTGATGAGGATTATTTCCAAATCTTTCAGCGTCTGGTTGCAGATACTGTCTAAAGCACTATGTAAATAGGTGGCTGTATTATAAACAGGTATAATAACAGAAACCTTGATAGACGGGTTGATATCAGAACAATTATTCATCATTATATGGTTTTGATGCCGGACAAATGTAATAAATCTAATTAGATTTTTTTCTATTTCACCGGATAAATATCTTGTATTCCGGTCGTCATTCTGCTCTAAAAGTCTTATCTTTACCTGAAAGATAACAATCAATCTTTATTTTATTAGTGAATAGTTTTTTTGAATTATGATTTATATTCGATTAAGTGGTCGTTTTGGTAACTATTTGTTTCAAATAGCTGTTGGTGCTTCCCTTGCAAAGAGGTATGGTACGGATTTTAAGGTAGTAGTGGCTCCTGATACAGAGGCAATAACTACTATCAGTGATGAATCAATGTGGAAGTATGTTTCTTCTTTTAAAGAGAATATTTTTCGTGAAATAGAATTTGTGCGTGAGGCGCCAGTTAATATTCCTTTATATAGTTGGCGTGATTTCCCATACAAGCCAATTCCTTATAAAGGCAAAGATTTGTTGATTGACGGATATTTTCAGTCTTATAAATATGTTGATACAGATTTGTTGCGACAATTGTATGCTATGCCTGAAGAAATAGGAAATAATTTGAAGCAAAAGTATAGAGATGTTTTGAAGCGATCTTTTACTTGCATTCATGTACGTCGGGGAGATTATCTCAAGTTACCTCATCGTTTTAGTATCTGTTCATTGGCCTATTTTAGGAAAGCTATTGAACAAATTGGAGAAAATTCACTTTTTGTAATAATCAGTGATGATTTGAAATGGTGCAAGAAGCACTTCAAAGGACAGAATTATGTGTTTGCAGATAAAGGGAATTCTATGTTGGAGGATTTCTATTTGCAAAGTTTGGCTGCAAATAATATAATTAGCAACAGTTCTTTTAGCTGGTGGGGAGCTTGGTTGAATATGAATCCAGATAAAAAAGTGTTTTATCCGAGCCCGTGGTTCGGACCGCACTATTCTCATTATGATACATCCGATTTATGTCCGAATTCCTGGATTCCTTTACCTAACCGAACTCCGCTTCGTTATCAGTTAAAATCGATATGGATACGACTGGCAATGAAAGTAAGGCATCGATTAGAAAAAAGTAAGAGGTGATTAACGTTTGCGAAAACACTTTTTGACTTTATTTATGATGTCATATTCTTTACGCCATTGTATATAACTTCCCCATAAGAGTAATGTCAGAAAGCTTTTTATGCAAAAACTTATTAATATATTCCAATTGATCGAATAGAAGGAGATGATATACAGTAGCCCTCCTATGAACAGTGTAATAAATAAGGGGGAGATGAGTTGGCTGTACAAATGTAATATACTGCGATGGAACTGATAATGATAGAGTTGCCAATAGCACTGTATGAAACTCAATATGTAAGATATCAACATGCTATAGGCAAAAGCTTCCAAAGTACGGAAAAATAGAATACATATTAGGAATCCGGTGCAGGTGACAAAGGCTGTAAAGATGCCGCAGATGAAAAGTCCGCGTGTATCGTTACTGCTTTGGAAGAATGAACCGGACGATGACATTACAATTTGCAGTCCAACGCTCAGTGAAAGTATTTGAAAAGTAGGTATGGAAGGTTCCCATTGGGGACCGAATACGAACAGCATCAGTTCGCGTCCACAGAAGAAGAGGAGGATGCCTAAGGGGAAACCGATAAAAGCCAGAAGTCGCACCATTCGTTCGTTAATAGTAGCCAGTCTTTTTTCTTCTTTTTGGTAATCACTTAGAATAGGGTGTAATACAGGAGTGATGACATAGGTAATATTTTGTATGGGCAGGGACATCAGACGATAGGATTTTTCATAATAGCCAAGTGGTGCCATACCTATGTATTTTCCAATCAGCATCTTGTCTAAATTACGAATGAAGTAACTCATTACGCTAAAGAGAAATTGATACATGGAATATGCCCATATTTTTTTGAGACTGTCTATGCCCCATGTCCATAGGAGTTTTTGGGGATATTTTCTTAGGGAAATGAAATAAATCAATGCACTAGACAAAATGGGTTGGATAAGTAGTGTATAGAGCCCGGCTCCCATTAAAGCAGCTACAATAGCAAGAGCACCTACTAATATTTGAATAATAAAAGTCCGCCATGCGATAAACTTGAAGTCTTTATCTTTGAAAAATAAAGTATTAGGTACGGTTCCGGCTGATGCAAAGAACAAATTCACCGATAGAAGCTGACAGATAGGAAGAAGACGGTTATCTTGATAGTAGTTGGCGATAAAGCCTGTCGATGAAAAGAATAATGCGCTCAGTATGATTCCTATCCATACTGTAAACATATAGATTCTGTTTATGTCTAACGATGTCAATTCCTTATTTTGAACAATAGCGGAAGAAATTCCTATATTGGTGAAGATACTGAAGAAGTTGATAAAGACAGTAGCAATAGCAACAGTACCAAAATCGTCGGGACACAATAGGCGTGCCAGGATAGCCATTACAACCAATGATATGACCAAGCCTGAATATTTAGCTATTGCCGTATAGAATACTCCAGAGAGCATCTGCTGTTTAATATTTGCCATGATTAGTCCTGTTTTTAGGAATGAACTTATATGCTATCATACACTTTTTTCATTTGTTCCTTCCATGAGAGATTTCGAATCGAATCTCTGATTTCTTGTGGAGGAGTCGTTTGCTTTTTGCAAAATGCTATTACCTTTGAAATTTCGATTGGAGTTTCATCGGCTGGTGCTTTCAGTATATAAGGCATTTTTTCAAAATCATCGTCTGTTTCTGAATAAATGAATCCGAAACCTCGTGCTGCATATTCCCGGTTTTTCAATGTCTTAATATTTTGTATACCACTGCGGTGACGGGCCAGACTACCGACTGCAAAATCAGCTTTTTCAAAAAGTACATCTAATTCTTTTCCATGTTTTGCACCATGAAGAATCACGTAGGGAGATAGCCCGTATGTGTGAATTGGCATTTCTATTTCTTGTCGTTCTCTCTCACCTGAAAGATTGCCTACAATGTGAAAATATACTTTATAAGTAGGATTTTGTGTATAATACTCTTTTAATCCGTTTATTATACGGTCGAAGCCATGCCAAAAGTGGATTTCGGCAACGCCTATTAAATGTAGCTCATTCTCCATTGTATGTATCTGCTGACGTAAGGGGATGGAGCTGAAATCAATCCCATTGGAAATGCGGATGGTACGCTGTCCGAAAATCACGGTATCATTGGAAAAGGTCACTATGGCATTTAATTGTTTACATAAGTCATGACGGAATATCTTGTCTATACACAAGTTTAACTTTTGGTCAATAAACTCTTGATCATAAGGATAGGTTGGTATTTCCAATACAACTTTGGCTCCTAATTTTTTAATAGCCTTTACAAGGTGTATCGTGAATGGATTGGCATTATGGTAATAACGGATATATACTAATGAAATCTGTTTTTCTCGGATATAGCGGATGATAGGAGCGAATGATATTCTTTTTTTTATTTTTGCAATAATACCTTTTCCCAGATTTACCAAGATATTATTATCAACCATCCACTGCCTTTCCCCGTTTTCACAAACTTCATAGTAGCAGGTATGTACATCTAAGCCACATTGCTTAAACGCATCTACTTGATACCTAATTTTCTTACTGATACCGTTGTACTCTTGGAAACCATAAAATATAAGAAATAATGCTTGCATAAATTGGAAGGTTATAAGGTGTGGTATAATTGAACCAATTCACTTGCAGTCTTTTCCCATGAGAATTGTTGTGCACGTAGCAAACCATATTCTTTCTGCTTTTGATAAAGCGTGGAATCTGTTTCCAATTTTAACAAGACATCGGAAATTTCTTCCGGTTTGTAAGGATCCACAGTTAGTGCTCCAGTCCCTGCAATTTCAGGCATGGCGGATGTATTTCCGGTGATTATCGGGATACCACATGCCATTGCTTCCAATATTGGGATACCGAAGCTTTCACGAAGCGAAGGATAGAGAAAAGCGAAAGCCGCATTATAAAGTGTTGCTAAATCCCGGTTGGCAATGTATCCCGGGAAATACAAATGTGGTTTGATGGCTGAAATTCCTTCTTGCTGTAATAAACTGTCTATATATTCTTCTTTTAGATCAGCTATGAGTAACGGGCGTTTTATGGAAGACTGTTCTAAATAAAGATGATATGCCTTCAAGGTTCGCGCTGCATTTTTCTTGGGATCAGTATTTCCTAAAAAGAATAGAAAACCATTTTGAGGAATATATTTTTGGACGATATCCATATTTAGATCCGATTGTTGGCGGAAATAAGTATTATAACCATTATAAATCGCCGTGATACGCTCTGACGGAATATTGAGGGCGTGGCGGATACGGTTACATTCAAATTGTGATACAGTAATAATCTTTTTACATTTCTTTAGGATACGGGGAACGACCAAGCGGCGATAGTGCCAACCCATTTCTTGATAGAGGGATGGACTACGATGTTGTCTGGGTTCCAGATATATAATGTCGTGAAGTGTCAATATAAGGGGAACCGAACATCGTATGGGAGCTGTATTCGAAGTGCAATGTAATAAGTCCACCTTTAATTTTTTTACAATACGTGGAAGAGCCACTTGCTCCCAAAATAGATAGGTAGGGCACTTTAATTCTATGATAGAAAGATTAGCTGACTCTACCAAACAACGATCTTCACCTGGAGCGACGATAACAAAGTATTTGTTATCGTCGTTTCTTTTTTGTAATTCACGAATAGTTTCTAAAGCAACAAAGTCCATTCCATGCTTGTTAGGGCGGAAAATGCGTTGAGCTTCAATCGCTATCGTCATTCCTTTTTTGTTTTCTTTTTCTTTTTGAACTGGAAAAAACGAGAGAAATGGCTAAATATAGATGCAAAAACAAGAATAGGCAATGCCCATATTGAATGCTTGAAACGTTTGTTTACTTCTCCGTCAGGCAATGCCATTAAAAATGTAATAACAATAACTGCTAAAAGAGTATACCATTTAAAACTGAGTGTCCAGTCGAGGAAAGTAACTCCAACAGCACATAGAGTAATAAGGGCAATAAGTAAGAATCGTGAAGGCATCAGCCATTGGAATAGTTTAAGGGCATAGTCCCATTCACCTCTCAATAAAGTGATAGGTAATCTTTTTAGAGCTAATATTGTACTACTGTATTGCGAACGAAGCCAGCCAATTCGTTGTGCTTCATATCCGTCGGCACTTTCTTCTTTTTTACTATAACACACCACCTCTTCCATATATTCGGTAAAGATGTTCTGTTGCAATAATGCCGTTTCCATAGCTTTACTTAAATCAGAACCTTTAAGCTTGGGGGCTATTTCATGAAACATGGCAAAATCGAATGCCATTGCCGAACCTATTAATGCGGAAGAAAATCCCATACGGGTATGCGCTTTTCGAAAAATATTATTATTTATTTCTTCACTGGTTGCATTCAATACGGCGATGCTAGTAGTTAAATTTTCCGTCATGCGATGTGCCTGAATGGCGTCACATCCCGAATAGTATGCGTTATTAAATAGGCTTAAAGCATTAGGAACAATTCGGTTGTCTGAATTGAAGATGATGACCATATCGTATTCTGCCGGAGAATAACGTTCCATTACTTGCTGAATGGCGTAGACTTTGGTACATTGTTCTTTGTCAGGAACAACGATATTTACCGGCATCTGAAGTAGGGTAACAAGATCTTCTTCTGCTAGTTGGGTAGCAGCGACAGCTATGTCATACTTATCTCGTGGATAGAGTTGAGTATCCAGAAAATGATTAATGGATTGAATAACTTCTTTACCGTTGCGTAATACCGTAAACAAAACAAGGAAGCGGTGTATCTCTTTGGCAGGAGGATACGGATTTTTGTATTTTCCTAACGAGAAAAGAGCACAAATGAAAAGATATAAAACCGGTAAACACAAGAATAAAAACAAAATGGCATCTGTTATTTGCAAAGCATTATTGTTTTCGTCCATCCACCAGTCGGGATTAAATATGGAAAAAATTTCGTTCATAATATGAATTTATTGCTTGTTTATGGTTAATTTCTGTTGAGTGATTTGCTTGTCTATATAGGCACCGTTCATTACAAAGGCTATCATAGCTACAATAATGAAATTTGTAGGTGGCATGCCAGGAGCATATCCGGTATAACCACTCAATAATATACCAAACACAGTGCATGTGAAGGCAGCTAGCTGATGCCTTAAATATCTGTCTTTGACTTTGAACATTACAATGTAACAACAACCTAACAATGTAACAAGATAGATGGTGATATTCAGTACAAGGCCAACTATTCCAGTTTGTATCCAAATGGAAACAAAATAGGAATCAGGCGGTAAGGTACCTTCTTCATATGTTAAATCTTGTTTTAGCCATAATTTAGGTATTGAATTAGCTATACCTATTCCAAATGGGTAATCTTTTAAATATAGTGCCATCTCCTTTCTGTTTTGGATGCGTACATTGAATGATGCATCTGCTGTTGGGCGAAAAGCAGTACGGGCACGTCGAATGAATGAGTTGCCATTACCTATATCAGTAAATGCAAGAAATGCAAAAATACATAAACCTGTAATTATTGTGATGGCAAATGTTCTAATGCTTTTGCATATCAGGCAGTATAAGGCAAGACCTGCAAAGGGGACAACAAGAGCGCCTCGAGTACCGGAAAAAAGCATCCCAATAATTCCCATTGCTGCTATACTGAGATAAAAGATTGCGAATTTCCGATTGCGTGTGTTGAATCCTATAATAGTGTACACGGTTGCTATTGCCCCCATGACTGTACCAAAGTTACCAGCATCAGTAAAATATGAAAAGTAGCGTATTCCAGTTGATAGAATATGAGTTTTTGCAGCTTCTTGTACATATAGCCAATACCTTTCAGATGAGTCAAAACCTACATATCGTTGATACATTAATTTCAAGAAGGCAATGATAGTAAAAAGACCAATAAGTATCAAACCGTTTCTTAATACTTTTGGACTATTAGAAATGATAGATGCAATGATGTACAGTACAAATGTTTCTAATATCATGATACGGATACCATGTGTAATACCTTCTTCATTAATGTGCGGGTTGGCTAATTGTAACAGAATGAATATAATCCACGCAATATAACTTAGAGTGAAAATATTAACAGCATCTTTTAATCTGAAATTAGTTTTCTTTAGATAGAAGACTACCAAAAGAGAAACTGATAAATATACTAATATTATATCCAACCCAACGCTTAACTTAACTTTAAGAGTATAACGAGAGATAGTTGTGAAAAAAAGGCATAGGTAGCATATAGTAAATAAACAAAATATGGATTCTGGAAACCATAGGCTACAGCTAAAATCACTATAGGTAAGCAGACAATGGCTAATGCTATTAATAATTTCTGAGCAATAATGGCATACGTAATAGCTACCAATCCAGCCACAAGCAAAAGATAGATTAATGCTTTGGGAGGTTGTTCACGTACTAAATATGGAGTATTCGATGCCATAATATTCAAAAGATATTATTTAACCTCATTTTTCTGAGACGTTAGACCTAATTGCGCCAACCGGCTGATGAAAGAGTGAATCGGCATTTTAGGTGGTAATTCACCAGTAAATGATTCTACTACATCACGATCGGCATTGTTTAGGTAGAGCATGAAAGGTGTGTCTTTCAATGCTTCTTTGAAAGGAGCTAATGTCGTATTATCACTGTCACGCCATAAACGGCAGGCATTGGCTATCAATAAATTGACATCAGCCTTTTGGAGTACAGGCAATGGAATGCTGGAGTCTTTGATAGATGGATACTCTACTAATATAATGTCCGGTGTTTTCTCGGCTTCGTTGAGCATCCAAAAATCACTTAGTTGTTGTGCTTGTACATATTGCTTTCCATTGCTCTCAAAATCATAATCGTGAGTAACCAGACGCACACGAAGACCTTCTGACTCCCAATGGCGGATGAAATATTTAGCAAGGAACGATTTTCCTTCACGAGAATTGATACTTAGTAGGTTGATAACCATAGGTTCACCTACCTTCATATATTTATTCAAGCGGTTGCAACAATAAGCTGCAGCTAAGCGGTTGCATGCTTTCAAGAAACCACGATATTTCAAATTACTAATACCATTGAAAGCAGCTATAACAGGTAAACCACTAAGGCGCTTGCTGCGATAAGGATCGCGTAGGGTATGATCTAACACTTCAATTAATAGGAAGTAGAGAATGATGAATATCATGCTACCAAAGAAAGCAGCAAGAATGTACATCAATCGATTGCGCCCATTGTCGGTAAGAGGATAGGATGGAGGTGCTACAGTTTGAAGATTACTGGTGCTCATTTCGATATTCTTCAGACGTAGGTTGGCACTGGCAAGTCCACTTAGTTGAGTCCGATAATTATCTTCGGCAATGTCGATCGCGCGTTCTTTGCGATTGACTTGTGTACCAACAGGAGACATGTGACTATATTGGTCAAATATATCTTGCTGACGTGATTCCAATACTTTCATCTCGGCTTGTGCTCTGGCTTCGTTAACCAATGCTATAAGCCATTCATTAATCATATTTTCAATGCCTACACCCTCTTTTGTGAAAGCAAATTCATTTAAGTTATCTGAAATACTGCTAATTCGATCTTCAGCTTGTCTTAATTCTGTCTTCTCTTTTTGTAGTTCTTCACTTTTGGACTTACTTTTGTCCGAAATGAAGATTTCTTTTTCCATGATACTTTGGTTCAAGTTGCTGACTTTATCTAATTCTTGCAACAAGTTGGTATTGTTACGGATAATTTGAGCACGTACATCCATCTTCTCATCTAACATCTTCCGCAAAGCCACCGCTCCTTCATAGGTTCGTTTGGCTGCTTCCAGACGGTCATCTACTTGATAGCGAGTAGCGGCTAAGGCCTTTGTTTCTTCACCGTAGTTAATAATACGCTCTTGAACATTGTAGTGCATCAGGTTATCTTCCTCTTCACTGAGTCTGACTTTGGCTAATCGTACTTGTTCTTCAAAATAGGCAATCACATCGTTTGTTGATTTGAACCGGAGGATTTCGTAGGCATTAATAAGTTCTTCAATGAGAAAAGCTACTGTTAGTTGAGTCAACCCAGGATCTGCAGATGTATAGGAGATATCTAAAATATCGCTATTACCTATGCGCTTAAGTTCTACCCGGTCTAAAGCAGCCATGCTGTAAAAAGCTATGGTACGATTGAAAACAGAATAAATAAAATTATTATGATCATTTTTATAGGCTGTTAAGTTAGCTAAAGTTTTGCTTTCGTCTTTACGGTCAATCAATTCCATAACCTCTTTGGGAGTTATTTGCAATAACTGACGGTAGTGTTTCGCTTGAATGTATTGATTGTCTTTCCACTCTTCACCATGAGTATAAGAACTAGCTAAAAGACGTAAAGAAACTTTTTCTAATGTACCTCGGGATTTGGCAATATTGACAAGGTTATCGAAAGTGGCAGCAACTACAGAAAAATTTACAGCAGCTCCATCCAATGAAGTCGAGCTTGTAATACCAGCGTATAAGCTGCTTTTAACAGTATAGCTATAAGGAAGGAATTGGGTAAAATAAATAACTAGACCTGTGACAAAAAGGGTTCCCCATAATAACCAATAGCGGATACGATACAGGAATTGCGATATAAATAGTAGGATATCCATAAGCTCTTTTATTATTTGTCTCTGATGATTTTTACATTTGTAAGCATCTCAAGTAAAATGATTGAATTATGTAAAGCTACACGAGCCTGCTCATAGATGGTGACCGCTCCTGAACGTCGTGCACGCTCTACTGCCAACTCTGTTATTGTAATTTTTCCTTGAACAAAATTGTATTCTGAAATTTTTATTTGTGCATTATATAATGCTGCTGTTTCTGCCTTAGCTTTGATTGTAGCAAGTTGTTCCGTTACAGCATTGTAAGCTTCTAGAATTTTTAACTTACGATCTTCCATAACTTCATCTTGCGCATATTGCAATTGCTCTATTTTATATCGGTAGTCTTTCAATTTTATCGGTCGATTGAATAAATCGCCTAACCCTATACTAAAGCTGGCACCTAAGTTGAATGTATGTCTCGTTCCGACAGATGTTGACTGGTACCAGTCTACAAATGTTTCACTATTTTCGTTAATGGTGTTAAAACGTCCAAATGCATAGTTCGCATTTAGGCGGAAATAATTCCACCATTCCCGTTTCTCAAGACGATATTCATTTTTAACTTGGGCAATTTGTGACTGCGCTTTCTTCACTGTTGCATTTTCTGATACAGCATCCAAAAAAACAGATAACGGAGGCAATTCCATTTTTTCAATTTCAAGTTGGAGTTCTTTCATTGTTTGTCCTGTAGCTGCATTTTCCCATTTACTATCTTCCATCTTTAGAAGTTCCAAGGTTTTAATACGTTCCTCACGAGTCATCGTCTGTTCTTGGGCGATAACTGTAGCTGGAAGAGCAAATAAACTTACAAAAATTACACTACAAACAATGAATACAATATGTTTCTTTATCATCTTTTTATTTTAGATTTTTCTCGGTTTGACTTAACCGATTGAGAAATAAACTTTTAGCGA
>OODR01000327.1_pt1 | contig 23734 bp, 22 predicted proteins | sample 1671741 | NCBI WGS metagenome assembly OODR01 (sample SAMN06348187, study PRJEB24527) | human gut metagenome | biome: human gut; feature: ankylosing spondylitis patient; material: feces | host: Homo sapiens | place: China | collected 2015-10 | reverse complement strand
CGGGTCGTACACGTATCACTACGCATACCGTGTGCAAACAGAAAATAAACAGAAAGATGTGTAAAACATATCAAAGATAAAAGAATTAGTTACCTTGACCGATTCCCACCCCTGCGAATAAATAGGCAATTATTGTGCCGATTCCGAATATATGAGTGAACAGAAAAAGATAAATATCCGTAACAAGCGCGCGACGTTCGACTATGAGATTCTGGAAGAGTACGTTGCGGGCATCGTGCTCGTCGGTACCGAGATCAAGTCCATCCGTGCGGGCAAGGCTTCGCTGACCGATTCGTTCTGTTATTTCGACAAGGGTGAGCTGTGGATACGGGGTGTCAACATCGCCGAATACGGGTGGGGCACCTGCAACAACCATGCGCCGCGCCGCGACCGGAAACTGCTGCTCAACCGCCGCGAGCTGGACAAGCTCCAGCGCGCGGGGCAGGACAAGGGCCTCACGATCGTGGGGCTGCGCCTGTTCCTGAACGAACGGGGGCTGGCCAAGGTCGTGGTCGGGCTGGCCCGGGGCCGGAAGACCTATGACAAGCGCGAATACCTGAAGGAAAACGATGCCAAGCGTGAGATCGACAAGGCGATGAAAAATTACAAACGATGATACGAGCTGTTTTCCTCGATGTGGACGGTACGCTGATCAGTTTCAAGACCCATGAAATACCCGCTTCGGCACGCGATGCCCTGGTGCGGGCGCATGCGCGGGGCATCCGGCTCTTTATCGCTACGGGGCGTGCGGCGAACGACCTCGCTCCGCTCGAGGGGATTCCCTACGACGGCGTGGTGTCGCTCAACGGCGCACGGTGTGTGGCTGCCGACGGGCGTGTGGTAAGCCAGCACCCGATCCCGCGGGCCGATTTCGAACGCGCCATGGAGCTCTCCTCGCAGATGGGATTCCCGCTGGCGCTGGAACTGGAGAGCGGCGTATTCGTCAACCGTGTGACCCCCGAGGTGGAACGGCTGGCGCATATGGTCGCGCATCCCGTGCCCGAGCAGACCGACCTCCGTGCGCTTTTCGGCCGGAGCGAGTGCTGCCAGATGTGTTTCTATCTGGATACGGAGACCGAACGGCGCGTCATGGCGCAGTTGCCCGGGCTTGCGGCGAGCCGGTGGTGCCCGATTTTCGCCGACATCAATGTCGCAGGCATCGACAAGGCCACGGGTATGAGGGAATTTATGTCCGCCTGCGGATTACGGGCTTCGGAGGTCGCGGCCTTCGGCGACGGCGGCAACGACGTGGCGATGTTGTCTGCCGCGGGGGTGGGGATTGCCATGGGCAATGCCTGCGACGAGGCGCTGAACGCCGCCGACTACGTGACCGCTACGGTCGACGACGACGGCATTGCCCGGGCGCTGGAGCACCTGGGTATTTTGGACGATTGAGTTTGAATTTATCGAAGATATGAGCTTGATTCTATGTATCGAGACCGGTACGGACGTTTGTTCGGTCGGTATTGCAAAGGACGGGGAGCTGCTTTCGCTGCGCGAGAGCGACGAGGGGCGCGACCACGCCCGTAAGGTCGGCGTGTTCGTCGACGAGCTTTTGCGCGAAACGGGCATTGCGCCCGATGAACTGGATGCCGTGGCCGTGGGCAAGGGCCCCGGCTCCTATACGGGGCTGCGTATCGGCGTTTCGTTCGCCAAGGGGCTGTGCTACGGGGTGCGTAAGCCGCTGGTGGCCGTCGGGTCGCTCGATGCGCTGGCCGAAGTGGCGCTCGAAGACTACGAAGCCGGAATTCTTTCCGTCCCCGACTGGGAACATGCCTGCCTTTGCCCGATGGTCGATGCCCGCCGCATGGAGGTCTATGCGCAGGTATTCGATACAACTGGCAAGCCCCTGAACGAAGTTTCGGCCGAGGTCGTTGACGGGGAGAGCTTTGCGCACTTCCGTTCGCAGGGGAGGCCGTTCGTGATCTTCGGCAGTGGGGCCCGCAAATGCGCCGGGATACTGCCCGACGCCGTGCTTGTCGAGGTAGCCCCTTCCGCACGCGGGCTTGCGCGGCTGGCCCAGCGTGCGCTCGATGCGGGATGCACGGAAGATATCGCCTATTTCGAACCTTTCTACCTGAAGGATTTTGTCGTTACGACGTCGAAGAAAAAGTTGTTCTGACGGCGTTCTTCATGCTGTGGCGTCCGGCATGGCCGTAAGGCCCCGGGCTTTTCGGGGTTGCTGTATGGCGAACCTTCAGAATCGGGGGTTCGGCGGGAGTATACCGGTATGACGGAAGCGGAGTTGATAAAATACCTGTCGGAGCGGTTTTATTCCGATTTTGCCGACACGGTGGCCCGGCGCGTGCGCGATGCGGGTGCCGTGGGGCTGCTGTATGAGGTGGTGACCTCCCGCTACGAGGGGTTGCCGCGTGCCGTGAGGCACAAGGTGGCTTTCCGGGGTGCGTATGTACTCGAGAAAATCTATTTCGACGCCCCGGATTCGTTCTTGCCCTATGCCGGTAAGTTTTGCGGGACGGATTTCCCGGCCTGCGCCGATCCCAGTGCCCGGCGTCACTTCGCAAAGGTCATGGCCGACCTGCTGGGGCGTTACTCGCCCGGGAGGCGGGATGTGGAGCGGATTGCGGAGGCCGCCGCCCGATGGGCGGTCGAGCCGGGGGCGAAGGTCGCCGTGAAGATTTGGGCGGTCGAGGTGCTGAAGCATTGCCGGCGACGTGTCGGCTGGGTTCAGGAGGTGTGGGACGACATCGTGGAGACGATGGCGCACGACGCAACGCCCGGGATCGAAGTGCGGATGCGCAAAAACTGGAGGGAACCCCGCAGACCGTGAGCCGGATTTTGTGCACGACATGGGAAATATCATCCTGCCGGAATAAGTAAAAGTCCGCCGAACATCGGCGGGCTTTTGCATGTTACAGGGGGCTTTGCCTCCTCCCGTGTTCCTCTGTGCCCGGGTATCCGGGCTGGCGCGCCGGGCATTTCGGTTATTCTTCGCCTCCGGCTCCGGGAACCGGATTCCCGCCCCCGGTTTCGGCGGCGGGGATGCCCGGGAGGTCGTCCTCCCCGGCGGTTTCGAGCGTGCGCGCGGAGTGCTGTTTCTTGGTTTGCAGGCGCGCCGTCCTGCGCAGCCGTTCCCCGACGCGGATGATGTTGTCGTTGCCCGTGCAGAGCCGTTTGTAGGCGTCGTCATAGGCGTCGCGTGCCTTGTCCAGTGCCGTGCCGACCCCTTCGAGCGAACCGGTGAAGGCCACCAGTTGTTCATAGAGTTTCAGCCCGCATGCGGCGATGTCTCTGGTGTTCTTGTCCTGGTCGTTGTATTTCCACAGGTCGGCGACCAGTTTGAGCAGGGCGAAAAGGTTCGTCGGCGACGAGATGATGACCTTCTTGTCGTAGGCGTCCGACCAAATGGCCGCGTCGTTCTGCAATGCGGCGAGGAAGGCCGGCTCGTTGGGGATGAACATGATGACGAAGTCGGGCGAGTTGAGCAGGCGCTGGTACTCCTTGCGTCCCAGTTCGTTGACGTGCTGGCGGACGGAGGCCGTGTGCGCTGCGAGGTAGCGGCGGCGCTCCTCTTCGGTCTCGGCCGAGGTGTAGCCTACGAAAGCCGTGAGCGAAACCTTCGAGTCGATGACGATGTCTTTCTTCTCGGGCAGGTGCAGCACGACGTCGGGGCGCAGGTTGTGTCCCTCGGCGTCCTTGATGTTGTATTGCGTTTCGTAGTGGATGCCCTTGATGAGCGCTGAACTGTCCAGGATCGTTTCCAGCAGCATTTCGCCCCAGTCGCCCTGCACTTTCGAATTGCCTTTCAGTGCGTTGGTCAGGTTCGTGGTCTCGGTCGTGATGCGCCGGTTGAGCTCCATCAGGTTTTTCAGCTCGGCCTTCAGTTCGCCGCGCTGTGCCGTCTGCGTGGTGTAGATGTCCTCGACGCGCTTGCGGAATTCGACGATGTTGTCGCGGAAGGGTTTGAGCAGCACGTCGAGCGACTCCTTGTTGGTCTCCTTGAAATGCTTGGACTGCTCGCCCAGTATCTCGGTCGCAAGGTTGCGGAACTGGGCCCGGAAAGTCTCCTCCAGCTTTTCGCGCTCGGCTTTTTCGGCCGCGCGATCCTCGGCGTTCTTCGCGCGCAGCGATGCGATCTCGGACTCGGACGAGGCGCGGAGTGCCGCCAGTTCCGCTTCGGTACGCGTCCGCTGCTCGGTCAGCGCCTGCACCTGTCCTTCGTAGCGCTGCCGCAACTCTTTTTCCGCGGACAAGGCTTGTTCCGCGGCGGCCAGCCGGGCTTCGGCCGCCGCCAGCCGCGACGTGGCATCGCGCTCGCGGGCTTCGGAGGCTTGGTTATCAGCGGCAAGCCGCCGGGTGTCCCTGCGCCAGAGTACGAGGAACAGGGCGACGGGCACTGCCAGGCTGCACGTAGCGGCCAATATGAAAAGGGTGGTAGGAGTCATCGTGTGTTTTTGTGTCTGTTTCCATGCAAAAATAGCAATTTATTCCCGGAAAAACACCCCGTACCGGGGCATGTGCGTTAATTTAGCCCCGCAACGCAATTTTTAGTCCCGATGTCGCAGGTTGTTACGTATTTTTTTATAGCTTTGTTTGTTCCAAATACGGATTCAAATAATTTCGAATATGAAAAAAACGTTACGATCCCTGAAGCTGGCCTGCCTCGCTGCAGTGTCCATGCTGGTTGTTTCCTGCGGCGGAAGTGCCGATTACCGCAATTTCCTGCCTGCCGATTCCTTTATGACGATGTCGGTCAATCCCGCTTCGCTTCTGCAGAAGAGCGATGCCGGCGATATCGAGCAGCATCCGCTCTTCATCCGGCTCAAGGCCGAGCTCGACAAGGCCGATGGCATCACTGCCGAAGAGAAGGAATACCTGCTCGCCCTGCTGAAGAACCCCTGCGAATCGGGTGTCGACCTGAAAAAAGACCTGTTCTTCTTCATGTCGATGGATGGCGCGATGCAGTCCCCGAATGTCCGGGGCGGTATGCTGCTGCCCGTCGGCGACAAGGCGAAACTGGACGCCCTGCTTGCACGCATCGGCGAGAAAAGCGGCATTGCACCCCGGCACGAGGGCGGTGTTTCGGTCATCGCATTGGGCGAGGACAGCTCCGTGAGCGGTTTGTGCGCCTACAACGATGTGGCTGTCATGCTCTATTTCGCGCAGGGGTCGCCGGAAAGCGCAATCGATGCCGTTAAGAAACTCTTTGCCCAGAAGAGCGGCGAGAGCCTGATGGGTGACAAAGTCGTTGCCGGGCAGCTCTCCGAGAAGAACGACATCAACATGGTGATGGTCTATTCGGCACTGGTGTCGATAATGGATAGCAACCCGATGATGAGTTCGATGCCGATGATGGAAGCCCTCAAGGGTGCCACGCTGGCAAGTTCCGTCAATTTCGAGAAGGGACGGATCGTTTGCGATGCCGCCGTGTCGTACAAGGACAAGGAGAGCGAGCAGAAAATGATGGATTTTTACGCCTATGTGAAACCCCAGACGGGAGCCCTGTTGCGCTACGTGCCCCGGAATACGATCGGTGCGATGGCCTACGGCCTCGACGGCGAGAAGATGTATTCGGTGTTCTCCGCAATGCCCGGTTACGGTATGCTGATGGCCAATCCGATGGTCAAGCAGGTGATGGATGCCTTCAGCGGCGACTGCGTGATTTCGTTCTCGGGAATTACTCCCGACCGGTATCCCGTGGCATCGCTGCTGGCCCAGGTGAAGGATCCCGCCGTGTTGCAGACGATTGTCTCCAACCTCTCCGGCATGCCCATCCAGAAGGCGGGCGAAGGCGAGTATACGATCAGCATGGACGGCGTCACGGTGATGTTCGGCGTGAAGGGCGACGTGCTCTACTGTACGACCGATGCGGTCGTGAAATCGGCGCTCGACGGTGCGGATATCGAATCGCTGGCTTCGATGAGCAAGATATTCAAGGGCCAGTCGGGAAGCTTCTACGTCGATTTCGAGGGTGTGAACGCGCTGACCGCACAGCTTGTCGGCGGGAATGTCGCCCCGCAGGTCGAGGCCGCGCTCTCCGTGCTGGCCATGTTCGAAGACCTGGAAGCCTATGGTACGATGAAGGGCGGAACTGCCGTAGTCAATATGACGGACAAGGAGCAGAACTCCTTTAAGACCATCTGCGACAAAATCGGCGAGCTGATCCGCCTGTACGTGCCGGAGGCAAATCTGTAATAACCTCCGGGGTTTATGGGAAACGGCCGTCCGGGATTCGAACGGCCGTTTCCCTTGAAATAAAGAACGTATGGAATCGATAACTTTGCAACGGGTGCTGCCCTGCGTGTTCGCGGGGGAGGCAGCCCCGAGGAATTCGGGGGTCTGGTTGCAGGAGGTAACCTTCCGCAAGGGGGAGTACTGCCTGCTCGAGGCTGCTTCGGGAACGGGGAAAACTTCGCTGTGCCACTTTCTCTACGGCATCCGGGAGGATTACGCGGGGCGGATACTCTTCGACGGGGCGGATTGCCGCGGCTTTTCCGCCGCGGCGTGGAGCGGCCTGCGCCGCAGGTCGCTGAGTATGCTTTTCCAGGATTTGCGTCTTTTCGGCGAATTGACCGTCGCGGAGAATATCGGCCTGAAAAACGAGCTCACGCATTTCAAGACGCAGGAGCAGATCGGGCGAATGCTCGAGGCTGCGGGTATCGCCGATAAACGGGATGCCCCGGTCGAAAAGCTCTCCTTCGGACAGCAGCAGCGCGTGGCCTTCATTCGCTGCATGTGCCAGCCGTTCGATTTCATCCTGCTCGACGAGCCCGTCAGCCACCTCGATGCCGCTAACGGGGAGTTGCTCTCCGGGATGTTGCTGGAAGAGGCGCAGGCGCAAGGGGCGGGCATCGTCGTCACCTCGGTGGGCAGCCGGCTCGGGCTTCCCTACCATAAAACCCTTACGCTATGACGCTGCTTTGGAAATTGCTGCGCAGCCATCTGAGCGTCGCGCAGACCGTAGGTTTCGCCCTCGCCGGGGTCGTGGGCATGACCATCGTGCTCACCTCGGTGCAGGCTTACCGCGATGTCATGCCGGTCTTCGATGCCCCCGATTCGTTCATGCGGGGCGATTACCTGGTGCTTTCGAAACGGGTCGGCGCGCTCCAGACGATCGGGCTGGGGAGCAGCGACTTTACCCCCGCGGAGCTGGAGGAGTTGAAGGAACAGCCTTTCGTCCGGGACGTCGGGGCTTTCACGCCGGCGGACTACCGGGTGAAGGGGACGGTGGGCATGGGCGGCGTACAGCTCTCTACCTACCTCTTTTTTGAGGCGGTGCCCGACCGTTTTCTCGATGTCGCCTCCGGGAAGTGGAAATACGAACCCGGCGACGGGGATATCCCCATCATCATCCCGCGCAATTACCTGAACCTCTACAATTACGGGTTTGCCAAGTCGCAGGGGCTGCCGCAGATTTCGGAGGGGATATTCCAGCGGGTTTCGCTCGGCATCGAGGTCGCCGGCAACGGGCGCACGGAACAGTTCCGGGGCCGTATCGTCGGGTTGTCGAACCGCCTCAATACGATCCTCGTCCCGGAGTCTTTCATCCGCTGGTCGAACGGGCGGTTCGGCCAGGGCGGGGAGAAACAGGCATCGCGGGTCATCGTCGAGACCGACCGCCCTGTCGATGCCGCGATTTCGGCTTACCTCGACGGCAAGGGCTATGAGGCAGAAGGCGACCGCCGTGACAGTGGGAAGGCTGCCTATTTCCTGCAACTTGCGGCCGGAGGGCTCGGAGGGGTGGGACTGGTGTTCAGCGTGATGTCTTTCTACATTCTGATGCTGAGCATTTTCCTGCTTTTGCAGAAGAACAGCGCGAAACTGGAGACCCTGCTTCTGCTGGGTTATGCACCGGGGCGTGTGGCACGGCCGTATTGGTTGCTGACCCTGTGGCTCAACCTGGGTGTCCTCGTCGTGGCCGTGGTGCTGTCGTGGCTGGTGCGTATGTGGTACCTGCCCGAACTGGCGGCATTGCAGGAGGGGTATGCCCCCTCCGGGGTCGGCGTTACATGGGTATGCGGCATAGGGCTTGCATTGCTGCTTTCGCTGTCCAACGGCATTGCGATACGCCGGAGGATCGACACCCTGAACCGGAAAAGATCCTGACCGGCAGTTCTTTCGGGACGGAATCCCCGGAAAGACCGTGCGACAGGGAACCGGCATTCGGAATCCCGAACTGCAACCCCGAACCCCAAAACCCGGGTTTGCGGGGACGGAATCCCGCTCCGAAGCGTGGGAAACTGCCGGGAAATGACTATATTTGTCGTAAGTAATATTCGAACCATGAACAGAATCGTAGCACCTTCGATGCTTTCGGCCGATTTCGGCCACCTGGAACGCGACACGCAGATGGTCGACCGCAGTGCGGCCGAGTGGGTACATATCGACGTGATGGACGGCGTGTTCGTCCCCAATATTTCCTTCGGGTTTCCGGTGCTGAAGGCCATCCGCAAGGTGACCGCAAAGTGCCTCGACGTGCACCTGATGATCGTCGAGCCGGAGCGTTACGTAGCGCGTTTCGCCGAGGCGGGCGCCGACATCGTGACCTTCCATTACGAAGCCACGTACGATCCCAGGGGGTGCATCGAAATGATCCGCAAGGCCGGTGCGAAGGCCGGGGTGTCGATCAAGCCGGCGACTTCGGTCGAGGTGCTGCGCGATATCCTCCCGCTGGTCGACCTGGTGCTGGTGATGAGCGTCGAACCCGGTTTCGGCGGGCAGTCGTTCATCCCGGCTTCGATCGGGAAGATCGAAGCCCTGCGGGCGATGGCCCGGGAGCTGGGCTTGCAGACCGTCATCGAGGTCGACGGCGGCATCTCGTCGCACAATGCCCGCGAGGTTTATCAGGCGGGTGCCGACGTGCTGGTTGCCGGCAATGCCGTTTTCGGTGCCGCAGACCCGCAGGCCGAAATCGTGCGGATGCTCAACGCCTGAACCTGCGTTCGGCCTCGCGGATGAACCGCAGGTGGCGTTCCGACTTTTCCATGGCAGTGTTTGTTTCGAACTCCAAAGATACCATATGTCGGATTAAATCACTAACTTTGCCGTGATTTTAGACAGACCATGATATCTCTTGACAACCTTACAGTAAGTTACGGGGGCTGGACGCTCTTCGACAACATATCGTTCCTGATAAACCCCAAAGACCGCATCGGCCTCGTCGGCCGGAACGGGGCGGGCAAAACCACGCTGCTGCGCATCATTACGGGCGAGCAGCAACCGACCTCGGGCAGCGTGACCCTGAACGGCGACTGTACGATCGGCTACCTGCCGCAGACCATGCGTGTGGCCGATACGACGACGCTCGTCGAGGAGACCGCCAAGGCGTTCGAGGAGGTGCTGCGCCTCGAGGCCGAGATCGAGCATCTGACGCGCGAGATCGCGGAGCGTACCGACTACGAAAGCGACGGTTATGCGCAGCTGTTGCACCGCCTGAACGATGCGCAGGATCACTACCATATCCTCGGCGGCGAGACCCGCGAAGCGGATATCGAAAAGACGTTGCTGGGGCTCGGGTTTAAACGCGGGGATTTCGGACGCCCGACGAGCGAATTCTCGGGCGGCTGGCGCATGCGTATCGAGCTGGCGAAACTACTGTTGCGCCGTCCCTCGATCTTCCTGCTCGACGAGCCGACGAACCACCTCGACATCGAGTCGATCCAGTGGCTCGAGGATTACCTGAAGAATTACAGCGGCGCCGTGCTGCTGATCTCTCACGACCGAGCTTTCCTCGACAACGTCACCAACCGCACGGTCGAACTCTCGCTGGGCAAAGCGACCGATTACAAGGTTTCCTATTCGAAATACGTCGTGCTGCGCGCCGAACGCAGGGCGCAGCAGATGGCTGCCTATGAAAACCAGCAGCGCATGATCGAAAAGACCGAGGAGTTCATCGAGAAGTTCCGCTACAAACCCACCAAGTCGAACCAGGTGCAGTCGCGCATCAAGCAGCTCGAACGCCTCGAACGGCTCGAGGTCGAGGAGGAAGACCTGGCGACGCTCAATATCAAGTTCCCGCCCGCACCCCGCTCGGGACAGATCGTGGCCGAGATCAACGAAGCCGGGATGTCGTTCGGGGCGAAGCATGTCTTCAGCGGCGCGAATTTCATCATCGGGAAGGGCGACAAAATCGCCCTTGTCGGCCGTAACGGCGAAGGCAAGACCACGCTGGCGCGGATGCTCGTCGGGCAGCTGACGCCGACCGAAGGTTCGGTGCGGCTCGGTGCCAACGTCAATATCGGCTACTATGCCCAGAACCAGGACGACCTGATGGACGGCGAATTCACGGTGTACGATACGCTCGACCGCGTGGCGGTGGGGGACATCCGTACCCGCCTGCGCGATATTCTCGGGGCGTTCCTGTTCCGCGGCGAGGATATCGACAAGAAGGTCAAGGTGCTTTCGGGCGGCGAGCGGGCACGTCTGGCCATGGCCCGCATGATGCTCGAACCGCGCAACCTGCTGGTACTGGACGAGCCGACCAACCACATGGACATGCGTTCGAAGGACATCCTCAAGAATGCCATCATGAAGTACGACGGCACGGTCGTCGTCGTGTCGCACGACCGCGAATTCCTCGACGGCATGGTGCAGAAGGTCTATGAGTTCCGCGACGGCGGGGTGAAGGAGTACCTCGGAGGGATCTACTATTTCCTCGAAAAGCGGAAGCTGGAGTCGCTCCGGGAGATCGAACGCAGGGAGGCCCCGCAGAAACCCGCCGTGCAGGCAGCCCCGAACCCCGGGGCGGCCGTTTGCGGCAAACTCACCTACGAGCAGCGCAAGGAGCAGGAGAAACAGCTGCGCAAGCTGCGCCGGGCGGTCGAGGGAATTGAGGCGGAACTTGCCGCGATCGAAAAACAGATCGCCGCTTACGATGCGAAATTCGCTGTGGCGACCACCTACGACGAAGCCGACTACAAGGCCTACAACGACCTGAAAGCCCGTTACGACCACCAGATGCACGAGTGGGAGAAGGCATCGTACGAACTCGAATTAACCGAGGAACAGTGATTTCCGGGAAACCCGGCTGAACCTTGTGCCGCCCGCCCCGGGGCAAATGAAAAATAAGCTGCTATGGACAACATTATTTTCGGGATACGTCCCGTGGCCGAAGCCATCGAGGCTGGACGCCAGATCGAGAAACTTTACATCCGCAAAGGTGCCGAAGGGCAGTTGATGACGGAGCTGAAAGACCTCTGCATCCGTCACCGCGTGCGGATGCAGGAGGTGCCGGTCGAAAAGCTCAACCGCCTCACGCGCGGCAACCACCAGGGCGTCGTGGCGCAGATTTCGGCCATCGAATATGTCGAGTTGGCCGACATCCTGGAACGGGTGCCCGAGGACGAGACGCCGCTGGTGGTGATCTTCGACGGGGTGACCGACGTCCGCAATTTCGGCGCCATCGCCCGCTCGGCCGAGTGCGCCGGGGCGCACGGCCTGGTGACGCCGCTGAAGAACTCGGCCCCCGTGAATGCCGAGGCGATCCGCTCGTCGGCCGGGGCGCTGGCGACGATCCCGGTCTGCCGCGTGGGGTCGATCCGCAATACGATAAAACTGCTCCAGACCGAAGGGTTTCAGATCGTCGCCGCGACCGAGAAGAGCCGCAAACTGCTCTACGATGCCGATTTCCGCAAGCCTACGGCCCTGGTGATGGGTGCCGAGGATACGGGCATCTCGAAAGAGGTGCTCAAACTCTGCGACGAACAGCTGGCAATCCCCCTGATCGGGCATATCGAATCGCTGAACGTCTCGGCCGCAGCGGCCGTGATGCTTTTCGAGGTCGTGCGCCAGCGTATCGGACAATAAACGAAAACCATGAAAGCGAAACTCGGACATTACGTGCAGTGGCTTCGGGAGGGGTTCCTGCAAATGCTGCGCCTGCACCCTGTGGAGGCGGGATTGATTGCCCTCGGCTGTATCGGCTGCCTCGTCGCCTACGAGACGGACAGCGACGACACCCTGGTCAGGCTGGCGCTCGTGCCGCTGGCCTTCGCTGTTGCGCTGGCCTTCAATAACCTTGCGGGGACGGGGCCGTGGCGGAAAGTCTACTGGGTATGCTGGGCGCCTTTCGTGCCGTTCGCGTTCTGGGGAGGTCTGGAGGACTGGCTCGCCAGCGAGCCGTCGTTCATCACCTTCGGCATCCTGGCGCCCCTGGCGCTGCTGCTCTGCCGCCGTGCCGCGTGCAACAAGCGGTTCGTCGACGACATCATGGTGTGGCTGCGTTCGGGCATCCTCGCTGCGCTCTTCGCCAATGTGGCGCTGGGGTTGTTCTCTGCCATCCTCTTCTCCACGACCTATATCTTCGGGCTCGAAGGGAGTTGGATCGAGCATGTCTGGATATATGCGCTGATCCTTTTCGAGACCTTCGTCGGCCCGGTGCTTTTCCTGATGATGTACGACCGTTGGGCCGGTGCCGAATGCCGCGGCACTCGCATCCTCGACGTGTTGCTGAACTATATCGTGACGCCCGCACTGCTGATCTACACCGCCATACTCTGCCTTTACATGGTCAAGATCCTCGTTACGTGGTCTTTGCCCGAGGGTGGGGTGGCCTATCTGGTATTCGGGTTCACACTGCTGGCCATCGCGGTCAAGGCGTTGCAGCCGTTGTTGCAGAAACGCATGTACGACTGGTTCTTCGACCGCTTCAGCCTGGTGTCGTTGCCTACGCAGTTGCTGTTCTGGATCGGCGTCCTGCGTCGTACGAACGAATACGGGCTTACCGAACCGCGCGTATACCTGCTTGTCTGCGGCGGGCTGATGACGCTCTGCGTGCTGTTGTTCCTCTCGCGCCGTACCGGGCGCTACCTGTACGTCGGCCTAGCGGGGTTCGTCTGCTTTGCGGCTTTGGCCTACCTGCCTGTGCTCGAACCGCAACGCATAGCGACCGGCTCGCAGGTGCGCCGTGCTGTCCGTGTGGCAAAACAGCTTAACATGCTCGACGGCGAGGGCCGGCTGCAACTGGACGCCTTTGTCCCCGACACCCTGCTGCGCCGGGATTACCGCCGCCTTTACGAGGCGCTCGATTATGTTGCCGACCATGATACGCTGGCCTTCGCCCGGTTCGGGGTGGAGATCGGCAAAGTCCGGGAGGCCGTGCCGGATCTGTTCCGCGATTATGTGGTCTACGGCTACGATTACCGTACCAACGACAACTGGGTGTCGGTGTACCCGGACGGGGTGCGACGCATCGACCTTGCCCAAGGGTATCGGGTGCTGTATGCCAACCTTTCGTACAATCGTTACGACCGGAGCCGCAGGCCGTATTACCGGTTCGCGGACGATACGCTGCGGATCGACTTCGGCACGGAACGCTCCGAATTCGTAATTTCCGCACCCGCCCTGTTGCAGCGGCAACTGCGGCGTGCGGGCAAGGGGGATTATCCCCTGCCCTCTGAGCTGGAGAACGCTGCCAATGAACTCCTGACCTATTCGGATGAAGAGTTGTTGATCCTTTTTTTCAGTATGAGCATCGAACGGCGGGATTCTGCGCTTCGCCTCGACGATGTGGATATCTCGGCCATTATGGCCCGTTAGGCATGATTACGACCGTCGAACATCCCCGGTTGGGTGAGGTCGTCCTCTCCCAGTCGCGCCGCGCACGCCGTATTTCGATCAGCGTGCGCGGGACGGGGTGTGTCCGCCTGTCGTTTCCTTGCGGGGTTTCCGCACGGCGAGCGATGGAGTTTCTCGAGTGCAAAGCCGGATGGGTCGAGGCGGCCCGGGCACGGCTTGCGCAGCGGCGTGCGGCACTCCCGCCGCAGTTGCCGCCTGCCGCGGAAAAAGCCCGCGTCGAAGAGCTGCGGCGCGCCGCCAAAGCCGACCTGCCCGACCGTATCGGGCGGATCTCCCGCATCACGGGGCTGAAGTACAACAAGCTGACGATCCGTGCCTCGCGTACGAAGTGGGGGAGCTGTACCGGGACGAACAATATTTCGCTGAGCCTTTTCCTGATGACGCTTCCGGAGCATTTGCGCGATTTCGTCATCGTCCACGAGTTGTGCCATACCGTTCACCACGACCATTCCCCGAAGTTCCATGCGTTGGTCGACCGGCTGGTCGGGGGCAATGAAAAAGCCCTTAACCGGGAGTTAAAGGCTTTTTCGATTCGGGGCTGACGCCCCACCCAAACATAACAATCCTATAAAAGGAACCCCTCGCTCCGCAGCGGCCGTCCGGGCCGCCGTGAAGCCTTGCTATTTCCGTTGTTTAACCAGATATTGTTCTTCCCGGTAGGTGAAACTGATGAAGAGGAAGGCCAGGGCGCACGCCGCGAGCAGCATGATGAATCCCCAGTCCCAGCCCAGGTGCTGTACGATCGAACCCATGGCGATGTTGGCGAGGATGGCCGTGCCGAAGAAGTATCCGAAGAATCCGGTCAGCCCGGCGGCTGTCCCGGCGGCCTTCTTGGGTGCGAGGTCGAGGGCCTGAACGCCGATCAGCATCACGGGGCCGTAGATCAGGAATCCGATGGCGATCAGCGATATGTTGTCCAGCAGTACGCTGTCCATGTTTTTCCAGTAGATCACGACGAAGACCGCGACGAGTGCCATGTAGATCATGGTCGTGATGGCCCGGCGTCCTTTGAAGACCTTGTCCGACAACCATCCGCAGATGATCGTGCCGGGGATGGCTGCCCATTCGTATGCCGAGTAGGCCCAGCCCACATCCTTGATGTCATAACCCTTGATGTCCTTCAGGTAGGTCGGCGCCCAGTCCAGTACGCCGTAACGCACCAGGTACACGAACGCATTGGCGAAGGCGATATACCAGAGTATCTTGTTGTTGAGTACGTATTTGAAAAAGATTTCCTTCGTCGTAAGCTCCTGCTCCGACTTCTCGCTGTAATTTTTCGGGTAGTCGTTGCGGTATTTCTCGATGGGCGGGAGCCCGGTCGACTGGGGCGTGTCGCGGATCAGCAGGAATGCAAGCATCGCGACCACGATGGCCACCACGGCGGGGAACCAGAACGTACCGATCTGCCACGACCCGAACCACAACAGTCCGTAGGCCGCCATCGGGCCGATCATGCCGCCGCCGACGTTGTGGGCGACGTTCCAGACCGACATTTTCGTGCCGCGTTCGTTCTGCGAGAACCAGTGGGTCATGACGCGTCCGCACGGGGGCCAGCCCATGCCCTGGAACCAGCCGATGAGGAACTGCGTGATGAACATCATGACGATCGACGAGATACCGGCCGATGTCCCGAGGAACATCGTCACCAGCGCCGACAACACCAGTCCCAGCGGCAGGAAGACACGGGCGTTGCTGCGGTCGGAGACGCCGCCCATCAGGAACTTCGAAAGCCCGTAGGCGATGGCGTTCGCCGAGAGCGCGATGCCCAGGTCGCCCTTGTCGAATCCCATTTCGACAAGGTGGGGCATGGCCAGCGTGAAGTTCTTGCGCACGAGGTAGTAACCGGCATATCCGATGAAGATGCCGATGAATACCTGCAACCGCAGCCGCTTGTACTCTTTGTCTATTTTTTCCGCAGCGACGGGCGGTTTGTGTTTAGGGGGTCGTAGTATTTTCCACATGGTTCAGCGATCAGTTTTGTTCAAAGATATACGTTTTCGCCAAATCCGTGAAATCCTTTACCTGTGTATCGATCCAGGCCTGGTCGTGACCCAGCTCCCTGGCCATCATCGCGGCTACCTTCGGCGCCGCCGCGATGGCTTCGCGGGCATCGACGAAAAGCAGGCGCACACGGCGCGAAAGCACGTCCTCGACCGTCATGGCCATCTCCTCGCGTACAGCCCACAGCACCTCGGCATAGGTATAGCCGTATTTGGGCGAGAGTTTCTCGCCCAGCTCGGGCTGCTGCTTGATAAGGTCGAGGATCTTGGGCTCGTCGCTGCCGTAGACGTACATGTGATCCGCCAGGTTGGGATTCTTGCGGTAGCCGTGGATACGCAGTTTCTTGGTCACGCACTTGCGGTCGGGCAACTTGGCGACCTCGATCGCCTTGTCCACCGTATCCTCGGCCATCAGACGGTAGGACGTCCATTTGCCGCCCGTGATCGTCACCAGCCCGTTGTCCGAAACGATGATCTTGTGGCTGCGCGAAATTTCCTTGGTGTTTTTGCCCTCCTTCTTGGGCGCCGCCAGCGGACGTTGCCCTGCGAAGACCGAAAGGATGTCCTTGTAGGTCGGCGCGGGGTTCATGTAGAGTCCTGCCGTGCCGAGGATGAAGTCGATCTCTTCTTTGAGCGGGCGCGGGTCTTCTTCAGCCTTGGGACGTACGATGTCCGTGGTGCCGACCACGACCTTGTCGTGCCAGGGCACGGCGAACAGCACGCGGCCGTCCGAGGTCTTGGGTACCATGATGGCGTAGTCGCTCTGCAGGAATTTCATGTCGAGCACCAGGTGCACGCCCTGGCTCGGAGTGACCATCTTGCGGTGCGTAGGGCTGTCCATGTGCATGATGTCGTCCACGAAGCACCCTGCGGCGTTCACCACGCTGCGGGCCTTGATTGTGTGTTCTTCGCCCGTGAGGTTGTCCACGAATTTCACGCCGGCGGCACGTCCCGCATCGTCGTGTACGATCCCCGTAACGCTCGCCTGGTTCACGACCGTGCCGCCGTTTTCGATGCACGTCTGCGCGAGGTTGATCGCCATGCGCGAGTCGTCGAACTGCCCGTCGTGGTATACGACGCCGCCCTTGAGTCCCTTTTCGACCGAAGTGGGGATGTATTTCATTACTTTTTTTGCCGAGATGAATTTCGAACGGCCGTAACCGAAACCGAACGAAAGCATGTCGTAGAAGGTCAGACCGCAAAAATAGAGGAAATTATCCCAGTAACTGTAATTCGAGATCACGAATGCCTGGTCTTTGACCAGGTGCGGGGCGTTGGCTTTCATGCGGCCGCGTTCGCGCAGGGCTTCGAGCACCAGCATGACGTCGCCCTTCTGCAGGTAACGTACGCCGCCGTGCACGAGCTTCGTACTGCGGCTCGATGTGCATTTGGCGAAGTCGGTCTTTTCGAGCAGCGCTACGCTCAGCCCGCGGGTCGCTGCGTCGACCGCCACGCCGAGGCCCGTGGCGCCCCCGCCTACCACTACGATATCCCAAACCTTGTCTTTCTCGGATAGTTTTTTGATCTGTGCAAGTCTTTCCATAAATTCATGAATTTCGTTTCGCAACAAAATTACATATGATTTTTTGTATTTCAAAATAAAATATGTTTTATTTCATAATATTTCGTTTCGGAGCACAATATATTGCCGAAAAAAATATTTCTCCGGAAGGTTTCGATCTAATTTCGGATTATTTTCGTATCTTGCATTATAAAACCAAATTTTTAATCGACCTATGAATAAATCCGGCGAAGAGACTATTTTGAGCCTTCCGGAGCGTCATAACCGGATCCTGGCACTGTTGCAGCAGAACGGCTCCATATCCGTCGTGCAGCTGGCCGAGTTGTTCAAGGTTTCGGAGGTCACGATCCGCAAAGACCTCTCTTTCCTCGAACAACAGAAGAAACTCTACCGCACGCACGGCAGTGCGATCCTTATCAGCCCCTATATCAGCGACCGCCACGTCAACGAGAAGGAGAAGAAAAACGTGGCGGAGAAACGGGCCATCGGGGCCAAGGCCGCAAGCCTTGTCGCGCAGGACGATTCGATCATCATCGCGTCGGGCACGACCATGGCCTTCCTCGCGCGCGAAATCAAGCCCGTCGGGCACCTGACGGTCATCACGGCGGCCGTTCCCGTGACATCGATCCTTTCGCAGGACGCCAACGTCGACGTGATCCAGCTGGGGGGCATTACCCGCAGCAGTTCGGTGTCGGTCGTGGGGCCCTTTGCCGAACAAATGCTCGGCAACTTCAATTGCAGCAAGCTGTTCGTCGGTGTCGACGGCATCGACCTCGAATTCGGGCTTACGACGACCAACATGCTCGAAGCGGCGCTGAACCGTGTGATGATGAACGCCGCGCAGAAGGTTATCGTACTGGCCGACAGTTCGAAATTCGGACGCCGCGGCTTCAGCAAGATCTGCGACCTGGAGGCTGTCGACCGCATCATTACCGACAATGGCATCCAGCCCCTTTACCTCGACCGGCTGCGCGAGCGCGGCATCGAGGTGATCGTCGTCGATGCATGATATACCTTAAATATAGGGACTCTTTCAGCCCGATTGCGATCAGACTCTTGTGAGGTGCCGGTCAAATAAAGGCGACGGTGATTTTCACCGTCGCCTTTATTATACCCTCCCCCTCCAGTTCGAAAGGTAATTCCGTACGTTGCGTTTGCAGCTGGACTTGTGTTTTGCGGAGATGCGAATGCCGGAGGTTTTGAAGGAGAACCCAGTCGGAAGATGCTTGCAAATATTTATTTCTGCCTGCGGTAAAAATCGCCTGCATGTTTAAATTCAAATCCGATCATTCGTTCATTATAGATACTGTCCATTTTGGAGATTGTTATACTGATTTTTATATTGCCGTAATGGGGCGGATTCGTTTCCGAAGGTTTCTTGTCGTAAAAATCATAGTAATCTATTATCGGCAAATCAATGACTTGCGCCGGGGCTCCGCAATATTTTCCAACCGTTTCTACGACTTCTTCTCGTGTGGCTATTTTGCTTGCCAATCCAAAAACAGCGAAGTCGGAAATATTATGCCAGTTATCGGATCGCGGCGTAATACTGATGCTGTTCACAATGCAATCGGTTTCAGGGAGGGCTTGGGCCGTGGGGTTAAATATCACCGCGTTGATGATTTCTCCCTTTTCGTTTTTTACCGTTGTTCCCCAGTATTCATCTTTGGCAGTGGGAGGGATCATTGCGACGCCAGCACGGCTTTTGTAGTTCCCGGCCTGCATCAAATCTATAAGTTTGCATGGAAATGTGATTTTGCAGCCGTTGAGGACGAATCCCGATTTCCAGAATTCTTCCGGTATGTTTTTTATAGCTTCCATGGTAAGGCGCTTTTTGGGGGATTCAGCGTGGGTTTTCTGTTTTATTTGTGCTTCGATGCCATTGAAGGGGCTGAAAATCAACAACACAAGCATTAAAAGAATTTTTATGTTCATATTTCTGTATTTATGTTCGGGTAGCCCGAATTTTTACAAAGTTACTTGTTTTTACGGAAGTCAGTGTAATATTTAGGTGAATTTCATTGCGCAGCAGCAAGCGCTCAGTGTCTTGGACGGATATGGCCGCCGATAGACGGGCCGTAACAGAAAAGCAGCCCGGAAATCCGGACTGCCTATAATAATCGGACGGCTTGAATTAAACGGCAAGCCATTTATATTGCCGCTGTTATTTCAGCAAGGCCTGCAACCGCTTGGGGTAATCCGTCGTGATGTAGTCCACGCCCAGGTCGATGAAATAGCGCATGTCCTCTTCCTCGTCGACCGTCCATACGTTCACCTCCAGTCCCAGCTTTTTTGCCTGTTCCACCCATTCGGGGTGCTTGCGCAGCACGCGCATCGAGTAGTCGATGCCGGTGAGGCCGAGCCCCTTGATGCTGCGCGGGGAGAGGTCTCCGTTCAGGTAGAAGATACGCCCGTCGGGCAGCAGTTTCCTGAATGCCAGGCAGGCATTGATCGAGAAGGCGATGATGTCGGTGCGGTCGAGCAGGTCGTACTTGCGCAATGCCTTGACGATCTTCTCGGCCGCGAGGTCTTCGCGCCGAAGGTCGGAAAGCGATTTCATTTCCAGCACCAGCCGGGTGTCGGGTTTGCCGGCCACCAGGCGCAGATAGGCGTCCAGCGTCGGGATGTTCTCTCCGTTGGGAAGCACGATCGAGGTGATCTCCTTCAGCGTACCTTTCTCCATGTCGATTTCGGTACCCTTGTATATACGGTCGTGGTTTACGATCAGCTTGTCGTCGGCAGTCAGCCATACGTCCATTTCCGAGCCGAAGGCCCCGACCGAATCGGCTTTGGAGAACGAAGCAAGTGAGTTCTGCGCCGAATTGGGTGCCGTCCAGTAGCCGCGGTGCGCAATCACCTTGGGCTGAGCGAAGGCCGCGGCGGTTCCTGCGAAGAGCAGGGCGGCGGCGAAGATGAGCTTTTTTGTCATATCGTTTGAAATGTTGGTTGAGTGCTTATAAATCGAAACTTCAACAAAGTTAGTAAACATTTCCGGAATAACAAGCCCGGCGGGGCGCAAAAGGTGTTTTTTCAGGACGATGTCATCATACGGGAAGGGTTTGTGATTTTGAAACGAAACACGGAGCGGAACGATATGTACGATTTCCCGGCGAAATATATCGGAGTTTCGGGATTTTTTCCTATCTTCGTATGATGTGGAAATGGAATCCTTAACTTAAAACCAGAATAGACCATGAAAGAAAAAGTCAGCAAAAAGTTCCAGGAGATTTACGGCTCCGGGGCTATCCTGTTCGCTTCGCCGGGGCGTATCAATCTGATCGGGGAGCATACTGATTACAACGGGGGCTTCGTTTTCCCGGGGGCGGTTGACAAAGGAATAGTGGCGGCCATCAAACTCAACGGCACGGACAAGGTGCGGGCCTATGCGCTCGACCTTGGGGAAAGCGCGGAGTTCGGGCTGAACGAAGCCGATAAACCCGCCCAGAGCTGGGCTTGCTATATCTTCGGCGTATGCCGCGAGGTGCAGAAGCGGGGCGGTAAGATCGGCGGTTTCGATACGGTATTCGCGGGCGACGTGCCCCTGGGCGCCGGCATGTCGTCGTCGGCAGCGCTGGAGTCGACCTACGCCTTTGCGCTGAACGACCTCTATTCGCTGGGCATCGACAAATTCGAACTGGCGAAGATCGGCCAGTCCACCGAGCATAACTATTGCGGCGTGAACTGCGGCATCATGGATCAGTTCGCTTCGGTTTTCGGCAAGAAGGGCAACCTGATCCGCCTGGACTGCCGTTCGCTGGAGTATGCCTATTTCCCGTTCGACCCCAAGGGTTATAAACTCGTCCTGCTCGATTCGCGCGTGAAGCACGAGCTGGTGGGTTCGCCCTACAACGACCGCCGGGCTTCGTGCGAGCGGGTGGCCAAGATGCTCGGGCAGGAGTTCCTGCGCGGCGCTACGATGGAGCAGCTCGATGCCATCAAGGATAAGATCTCGGACGAGGACTACAAGCGTGCCCGCTACGTGATCGGCGAAGAGAAACGCGTGCTCGATGTCTGTGATGCGCTCGAAAAGGGCGACTACGAGACGGTCGGCAAGCGGATGTATGAAACCCATTGGGGCATGTCGAAGGATTACGAAGTGTCGTGCGAGGAACTGGATTTCCTGGCCGAGGTTGCCGAGGAGTGCGGCGTGTCTGGTTCGCGCATCATGGGCGGCGGCTTCGGCGGCTGTACGATCAACCTGGTGAAGGACGAACTTTACGACAACTTCATCGCCACGGCGAAAAAGAGGTTCAACGAGAAGTACGGCCATGAACCCAAGGTGTACGAGGTCGTGATTTCTGACGGTTCGCGCCGTCTGGAATAATCGTTATGGGAACGTTTCGCAGGTTTCTGCATCCCGTGTGGACAGGATTCGTACTTCTTATTGCGGCGTATGTCCTGCGGGGAGTTTTCCTGCGCGCGCGCGATACCTTTTTGTACAATCGGCTGGATCTTTGCGATCCGGCCGATTTTAAAATTTACCACCGTAATACCGAACCGAAGCGTTGGCGTTCCCAGGTGCATACCTATCGGCTGTACGGGACGTTGTATCCTGAAATCCGCAATGCGGATATGCGTGTCGGATACGATGCGTATTCACGTTATGCCATCGGGGATACGATCCGGGTGTACGCTACCTCTTCGGGCAGGGTAGTGCCTGTCTCTACGGTTGAGAAAATGCGTATTTGGCACATCGGCAGCCGGGGACTGGCTTCGGAGCATTTTCCGGAGCTGTTGGTGTTTATCGGCGGCGGATTTGTTTTGTGGTGCCGCAGGAACCGGCGCAGGTCATAATATTTTTTGCAGGAAAACCTCGTCGTGGAATCCGTCGGCAAGCCGCAGCCACTCTTTCCTGATCCCTGTTTCGGAGAATCCGACATGGCGGAAAAGTGCGAGGCTTGCCGCATTTCCGGCTTCGACGCTGCACCATAACTGGTGCAGGTGCAGCATGTCGCGGGCATAGCTGCATACGGTCTCCACCGCATCGGCGGCATAGCCTTTGCCCCGTTGTGCCGTATCGTGGATCAGGATGCCGACGCCCGCACGGAGATTTACCGGATCCAGGTCGAACAGGTCGAGCGCCCCGACGGGGAGCCCTTCCCGGGTTTCGATGATAAGCCGCTGCTGGCGGGTTTGGAAAATGTCGAATTGCTGCCCTTCGATGAACCGTTCCAGCGTATGGCGGGAAAAAGGCGCCAGCGTACCGCTGACGCCCCATATCTGGGTGTCGTTTTCCCAGGCGTACATCAGCTCGATGTCTCCCGGTTCGAGGGCTCGCAGCCGCGTTGTCCGGCCTTCGAGGTTCATCAGATGCCGATGATCTTGTTGCGGATGAGCATTGCCACACCCCATGCGTTCGCGTTCTCGGTCATCTTCGATACGCGGAATTTGGTGTCCTTGTATACGAGGTTGAGCGAATATTTGTTGGTTGCAGACTTGAGGGGGAGCATGATGTAGTCGCCTGCGGCGGCCATGTTGCCGCCGACGATGACCGTCTCGGGGTTGAACGTGTTGATGAGGAAGGCCACGGCCTTGCCGACTTTTTCGCCGGCCTCCTCGATCAGCTCGATCGAGAGGTTGTCGTCGTTCTTCGCCGCAGCGATGATGTCGTCGATATGGATGCTTTTCTGCTGGTCGTACTTCTCCTTGAGGATCGTATTGACGCCTTTCTCGATCAGGTGGCACATCTTGTCCTCGATGGCGATACCCGAAACCTCGGTTTCGAGGCAGCCCTTTTTGCCGCACGAGCAGATGATCTCGTTGTCGAAAAACGGGATGTGTCCGAATTCACCGGCGAACCCGCTTTTCCCGTAGTAGAGCTGCCCGTCCACAACGATTCCGATTGCCACGCCGCGCCCCATGTGCAGGTAGAGCACGTTGCTCTCATCCTTCGACTTGCCGCACGTGTACTCCGCATAGCAGCGGGCGCGGGTGTCGTTTTCGAGCAGCACGCGCAGCCCGACGCGCTCTTCGAGCACTTCGCGCAACGACTGTTCGCTGGAGGTGAAATATTTGTAGCTGCGGCCCGTGTCGGGATTCACGCGTCCCGTCATGCAGACGCCCAGCCCGAGGATCTTGCCCCGGTCGATGCCGCAGGTGGCGATGAAGTTCTCTATGTTGGAACAGATGCGCTCGAAACACTGCGGGCGATCCTGCAACTCGAAGGTGTAGTCGTATTCCTCCTTGATGATGTTGTTCTGCAGGTCGGTGATCAGGAACGTCATGTTGTCGCGCCCGACGTTGATGCCTGCGAAATAGATTGCCGAATTGGCCAGGCCGAATATGTTCGGCCTGCGTCCGCCCGGGGTCTCCACCTTGCCCAGATCCGTTACGATGTTCTCATCGACCAGTTCCTGCACCAGCTTGGTAATGGTCGGGACGCTGATATGCAGCTCTTTGGTCAGTTCCGAGAGCGTACATTCGCCGTTCACCGCCATGTAGGCGATGATGTTGCGCTTGATGATACTGTTCTTGTGCGAAATACCCTTCAGGGCATCGTCTTCGTGTTTGTTGAAAAATTCGGTGAGTGATGTCATCCGTCCTGTCTCATTTTTAACTAAACCTTTGCAAATATAATAAGTATATTTAAAAAATGCAACATGTTATTAATAAAATTTAATAAATTTTGTTTCAAAACACATTATAATAAAAGGAACGGACTGATTTTCAGTCCGTT
>OODR01000311.1_pt1 | contig 24497 bp, 17 predicted proteins | sample 1671741 | NCBI WGS metagenome assembly OODR01 (sample SAMN06348187, study PRJEB24527) | human gut metagenome | biome: human gut; feature: ankylosing spondylitis patient; material: feces | host: Homo sapiens | place: China | collected 2015-10 | reverse complement strand
ATCGAGACATGTGTATCGCATGCTCCGGGAGTTCGTGGATTTTGCCAATGTATTTAACTAACTTTCCATTTATACAATCACAATCGGCGTCCGATATTCATTCACCATTTCCGTCTGGTTCTTTAAGGCCAGATTTCCCAGATAGATCTGATTGCGGAGGATATCCAGATCCAGCATCCGCAGAGATTCGGGAGAAAGCGTCTGTCTGGCGTCAGCCAGGCTGGTGACGAGAGGAATGGAACTGTTCTTTTTGATCTCGGTAAGCAGTGGCGTCGCATTCTTGCGGAAACCCAACACTCTGGCGTAAGAGATATAGTCTTCCGACTTGCAGGTCTCGAATTCTTCCTTGGTCATATTCAGCAAAATATGAAGCAGACATCTGCTGATGCGGGTGTAGGTCATATCCTTACTCTTGAGCAGATCACAGAAAGAAGTGTAACCTACGAAGGAAGGCAGGGTATTGCGGATCCGGTCGGACAGATCCGAAGAAATATCCTGATACTTGTCGTAGCCCACAGAGTATTCCGTCAGCAGCTTGTATTGCAGTGCTGCGGAAAAATCATCGGCAAACAGAGGCTTTTTGTGAGACAGAAAATCCATCATCAATGCATAGGCACTTTCCGGCATCTGGGCAGCCAGATAGGATAGATCATGCCCGGCGGCCACCGACTGGCGGATAGCAATGGCGGAACACTGATTGGTGCCGAGACGTTTGTCGTGATAATCCGCACCGACTCTGGTGGTAGTGAACGGTGAGATCTTGCTGCTTCTGGACATCAGAGCTTTGAGATATTCAATTCCCAATATATTATTAGGAGAGGAAAGAACGTCCTTATCATTGCTTAAGGAAGGCGCGTATTGCAATAACGCCCAGGTCCTGGCAATGGGGAAGGACATTCCCTTACGCATATTGCAGCGCAAGGATTCCACGTAAGGTTCCGGTTCCGTATAGAAAATCTCAGCGATCCGTGACAAGACTTCAATGTTGCCGCACTCACTGCCAAAGCACAGATTTGTGGTCACTCCCAGTTTGTCGAACAAGGCAACCGAGCCCTTGGCAAAAAATTCCGCACTGGAGGCAGCATAGCAGGTGGGCAGTTCCAGCACCAGATCTGCACCGTTCACCAGAGCCATTTTTGTACGGGTGAACTTATCTAAGAGGGCAGGAGCACCCCGCTGCATGAAATTACCGCTCATGACAATGATCGTATAATCGGCATCATTGGCCTCTTTGGCATGCTGTAATTGGTAAGCATGACCATTATGGAAGGGATTATATTCTGCGACAATACCATTGACCTTCATAATGTGGCTCCTTTCGTGAAAAGAAATATACGTTATAACGAACACAAACTCTGACAAGGAATGTGAAAAAAATAACATACACTGAAAGCGTTTACATATGCATGGTTATCAGCTTATTTTATTCTGAAAAAATAGTGGTTGTATCTGAAAATATACAATTTTGCGAACATTATGCCCTTGTGTACTCCAGATGTATTTAGTATAATATAAATACATCGGTTTGTTAAGATAAAACCAAAACTTTACAGAAGTTATTTGGGAGGAAGCGGGTATCCCCCGCCGGAAAGGAGAATGGATATGTCATACATTGACATGATTAAAGAGAGAGCAAGACTCGACAAAAAGACTATTGTATTACCGGAATCTAATGATAAGAGAACATTACTGGCTGCTGCCCGTATCGTGGAAGAGGGCATCGCAGACATCATTATGATCGGTGATGAAGAGAAGATCATGGATGGTGCAGGCTGGCTGGAAGTTGACCTGTCCAAAGTTAAGGTAGTTAACCCTAAAACAACTCCCAAGTTGGATGACTATGTGAATTTATTATATGAAACCAGAAAAGCAAAGGGAATGACCCCCGAGAAGGCAAGAGAGATCCTGCTGAATGATTACCTGACCTTCGGTATCGTAATGGTTAAGGCTAATGATGCAGACGGTATGGTAGCAGGTGCATGCCACTCTACCGCAGATACTTTAAGACCTGCACTGCAGATCCTGAAGACTGCACCCGGCGTTAAACTGGTATCCGCATTCTTCGTTATGGATACCGTATTCAAGGATCAGGGTGAGAACGGAACTTTCCTGTTCGCTGACTGTGGTCTGAACCAGGACCCTACTCCCGAAGAACTGGCTGCTATCGCAGATACTTCTTCCAGAAGCTTCAAGTCTCTGATCGGACCTAAGCCCGTGATCGCCATGCTGAGCCACTCCACCAAGGGAAGTGCAAAGCACGCACTGGTTGACAAAGTAGTAGAAGCTACCCGTATCGCACATGAGGAGTATCCTCATCTGACTCTGGACGGCGAACTGCAGCTGGATGCAGCTCTGGTTCCCAGCGTTGCCAAGTCTAAGGCTCCCGGAAGCCCTGTAAACGGACATGCCAATGTCCTGATCTTCCCGAACCTGGATGCTGGTAACATCGGTTACAAGCTGGTACAGAGACTGGGTGGAGCAGAAGCTTACGGCCCTATGTTACAGGGTATCGCAAAGCCTGTTAACGATCTGTCCAGAGGATGTTCCTGGCAGGATATCGTCGGTGTCGTAGCACTGACCGCTGTACAAGCACAGTTAGTATAATCACTGGTAACGAACATAAACGTGTGCGGGATATCTGTCCCGCACCGTATTCATGTATTGCCCGCACGGGTAACATGACCCCATAGAGTAACAGATTTGAAAGAAAGGAATTCATCATGAATATTTTAGTTATTAACTGCGGAAGCTCTTCCCTGAAGTTCCAGCTCATTGATTCCGAGACCGAGAAATGCATCGCAAAGGGTCTTTGTGAGAGAATCGGTATCGAAGGAAGCCAGATCACCTATACCCCCGATGGTGGTGAGAAAGAGCAGACTGTAACTCCCATGCCGGATCATACCGAAGCTATCCGTCTGGTACTGGAAGCTCTGACCAATGAAAAGACAGGTGTGGTAAAGAGTCTGGATGAGATCGGTGCCGTAGGACATCGTATTGTACACGGCGGCGAGAAGTTCGCAGCATCCACCATTATCACCGATGAAGTTATGAAAGCCATCGAGGAATGCAACGACCTGGCTCCTTTACATAACCCTGCTAACCTGATCGGTATCAATGCATGCAAGAAGCTGATGCCCACCACTCCCATGGTAGCTGTATTTGACACCGCTTTCCATCAGACCATGCCTGAGGAAGCTTATATGTACGGTCTGCCTTACGAGTATTATGAGAAATACAAGATCAGACGTTACGGCTTCCACGGAACCAGCCACTCTTATGTATCCAAGAAGGCTGCTGAGGTTCTGGGCAAAAAGTACGAAGATCTGAAGATCATCGTTTGCCACCTGGGCAATGGTGCCAGCGTATCCGCTGTTAAGAACGGCAAGTGTGTAGACACCTCCATGGGTCTGACACCTCTGGAAGGTCTGATCATGGGAACCCGTTCCGGTGATATCGATCCTGCCATCATGGAGTTCATCGCTCACAAAGAGGGCAAGAACATCGACGAGATCATGACCGTTCTGAACAAGAAGTCCGGTGTATATGGTCTGTCCAACAATCTGTCTTCCGATTTCCGTGATCTGGAAGCAGGTTACAACAACGGCGATGCACACTGCATCCGTACCATGAACACTTACTGCTACCGTGTGGCAAAATATATCGGCTCTTATGTAGCAGCCATGAACGGTGTAGATGTGATCTGCTTTACCGCAGGTATCGGCGAGAACGCACCTTTAGTTCGTTCCCTGGTATGCGAGCATCTAGGCTTCTTGGGAGTATCCATCGATGAGGAGGCAAACCACAAGCGTGGCGAGGAGATCGCTATTTCCACTCCTGACAGCAAGACCACTGTTATGGTAATTCCTACGAATGAGGAACTTGCTATTGCCAGAGAGACTGTAAGTTTGGTAAAATAGGTTCGACGGAACCTTAAGAATGAGAACACCCATCAACCGGAGGATCCGATTGGTGGGTGTTTTACGTATGCAAATCGAGCAGGAGAAGTCCCCGTCGATGTATGGTAACGAATCAACAGAGGGAGAAAAATTATGAAAAAAAATGTGATCGTAGGACAGTCCGGAGGCCCCACAGCGGTGATCAATGCCAGTCTGGCAGGTGTCTACAAGACAGCAAAGGATATGGGAGCGGATACCATATACGGTATGCGCTATGGCATTCAGGGTTTGTTGGAGAAAAAGATCGTGGATCTGGGGGAAAAGATCCGCAACGACATGGATGTGGAACTTTTGAAGAGAACACCGGCTTCCTTTCTGGGATCCTGCCGCTATAAGCTGCCGGAGATCAGTGAAGATAAAGCTATTTACGAGAAAATATTTGCAATTCTGGAAGAACTGGAGATCATGGCATTTTTCTATATCGGCGGCAATGACTCCATGGATACCATCAAAAAGCTTTCCGATTATGCAGAGACAGTGGGCAACCCGATTCGTTTTATCGGCGTACCCAAGACCATTGATAACGACTTAGAGGGGACGGATCATACGCCTGGTTACGGAAGTGCGGCAAAATATATTGCTACCGTTACCAAGGAGCTGGTACGTGACGGCCTGATCTATGAGATGCAGAGCGTGACGGTCATCGAGATCATGGGAAGAAATGCCGGATGGCTCACCGGAGCAGCAGTACTGGCCAAGAGTGAAGACTGTGAAGGCCCGGATCTGATCTATCTGCCGGAAGTAGCCTTTGATGTGGATGATTTTCTGAAAAAGGTCAAGAAACTGGTCAGTGAGAAACAGTCCATTGTCATTGCAGTGTCCGAAGGAATCAAGACGGCAGACGGAAGATATGTCTGCGAATTGTCTGCACCTTCCGACAAGACGGATTCTTTCGGCCATGTACAGTTATCCGGTACGGGCAAATATTTGTCTGACCTGATCATTGAAAAGCTGGGCTGCAAATCCAGAGCTATTGAACTGTCTACTCTGCAGCGCTGTGCCGGACATCTGACCTCCCGCGTGGATATCACCGAGGCTTATCAGGTAGGTGGAACTGCGGTAAAGGCAGCTTTTGAAGGCAAGACCGGTCAGATGGTGATCTTAAAGAGAGTATCTCAGGATCCCTATATCTGCACTACGGATCTCTATGATGTGCATAAGGTGGCAAATCTGGAGAAAAAGGTTCCCCGTTCCTGGATCACGGAAGAGGGAGATTATGTGACCGCAGAGATGAAAAATTATATCGAACCTTTGATCCAGGCGGAGCTGACTCCGATCATGATCACAGGCCAACCCAGACACATTATTATTGACGATCTGTAAAAGAAAATGGAATAAAACAACAAATCAAATAACGATACAAAGGAGGTGGAAAGATGCCGAAACACAGGAAGAGAAGAATCATGCTCAGCATAGTGAGTATTGTGCTTTTTGTAGTTTTATCTGCGCAGCTTTCCACCTTTTCTTTTTCTGTGACTGCGGCCGGGGAACACGGAGAACTGGTGGCGGAGGAGTACGGACGATACCGGGAACGCTTTGACAGGATAGAAAAGATTGGAGATTTGGAGAACCAGGGATTCCGCCTGCTGGAGGATCAGATCTTTGCGATGCCGTTGCAAAAACTTCCGGAGGAAGCCGTAGATACGACAGAGGAACCCGGGAATGAAGTCTGGTTCTATGCGGCACTGGATACAAGGTACCACAGACTGGCGGTATTTATCGCAGATGCTTCCGGGCAGATTCTGTACAAGACGGACCAGCTGGAAGCAAATTACTGCTATCCGGGAGAAATGCGGCAGCCGGTGAAAAAACTGGCTTCGGTTTCTTTTCAGGATGTAGACAATGACAGAGATACGGATATCATCCTGATCGTCCAGTGCCATAATGACAGGGGGGATTATCAGGAAGAATCCTACAAAGTAGGAGATGTTCTGTTCCAGGACGATGGAAACTTTTACCGTGATTATCGGATCTCAGACAAGATCAACCGCTTTGATATGAACAAGAACCCTGCCTGTATTTTAAATTTTGTAAGAGACGGGCGTTCTACGGAATTCCTCTATACGGCGGAGACACTGGCAGATCTTCTGAACCACAATTTCAATGTCATCGAGGAACAGTCTTATACCCGTAATTTTGAAAAGCTGGGAAAATTAAAGGTGGTTCCGGGCACCTACCGGATGGCGGAATATGACGTGTTCATGATCTATCTGATCGATGAACAGGGAAATATTGTGTGGAGTTTTCAACCCATGGAGGATTACGACAATCTCTATGCGCTGAAGGGAATCCAGGGAAAGGACCTGGACGGTGACGGCCTGAAGGATCTGGTGGTGTTTGCAAAATACAGCTATGAAGGAGAAAACGGGGAATTGTTGGTGGACACCGTGTGCACCATTTATTACCAACGGACGGCCGGATTTGAGAAGGATACTGATTTTACGGAAAATTATGAATGTACGGAGGAGGATACTCTGGAGGCACTGGTGACGAAGATCCGTGCCTATTGGGGGTGGCAGACATAATGATAAAAATATTGATCGTGGATGATGAAAAGCCAATCTGTGACCTGGTCGACCTGAATCTGTCGGCAGCAGGATATTTTTGCAAAAGTGTACAGGATGGCATGAAAGCCATTGAACTGATCGAGAAGGAAACCTTTGATCTGATCTTACTGGATATTATGCTTCCGGGAGTGGACGGTTTTGATATTATGGAATATATCAGACCTTTAAAGATCCCGGTGATCTTCATTACCGCCAAGGGAGATGTAAAGGACCGGGTAAAAGGCTTGCGTCTGGGGGCGGAGGATTATCTGGTGAAGCCCTTTGATGTGGTGGAACTGCTGGCAAGGGTAGAAGTGGTACTGCGCAGATTCCACAAACGGGGAGCACAGCTGTCCGCAGGAGATGTAGTGGTGGATATGGAAGCCAGAATGGTGACGAAAGCGGGCGTACCTGTGGTACTTACCAACAAGGAATACGGACTTCTGGTGTTATTTATTCAGAATAAAAATATTGCCTTATTCAAGGAAAGCCTGTACGAAAAGGTATGGGGAGAAGAATATGACGGGGACAGCAGGACTCTGGAGCTGCATGTGCAGCGCCTGCGCAAAAAAATGGGATGGGAGAATCAGCTGGTAGCGGTATATAAGGTAGGATACCGGCTGGAGATTGCCTGAGAACGAGGAATTCTTGTAGGAAAGTGGACAAGAGGAGAAAAGAATGAAATTTTCCTGGAAAATTCTGCTGTGCACCATGCTGATCATGGCAGCGGCATGCGGAGCAAGCGGTTATTTTTTTGTAAATTATGTGTTTCAGACCTCCATGGAGCGTGAGACCAGACAGGCACTGGATGAAAGTAGTATTTTGAGCTTCGCTTTTGAGACGGCAGCTTTAAATATTCCGTCCAAATATGATGTGCTCCCGGACGGAACCGTGGAACAGATCGGAGTGTATCTGGAGAACAGTGGACAGCACGGCAACAGATTGCTGCGGATCAGCGATGAGAACGGTAAGGTGCTGTATGTCAGCGAAGGGTTTACCGGGGATACTTCTCTGTGGGAAGAACGCGGAGAAAATACGAGAGTGTACCGGGTAGTGCAGTCGGGGGATTCCTATTATATCCAGACACAGACAAGGATCAATGTGTCCGACCGTCTGCTGACGTTAGAGACCATGAAAAATGTAACTGCGGTATATACGGAGAGGACGGAAGGATTTCGGATGTATCGTCAGGTTACGGTGATCGTATTGTTATGCAGTGGCGCTGTGATGACGCTGATCGCCTGCTGGCTGACCCGACCGATCCGGCTTCTGACGCAGGCTACCGGCAAAATGGCGGAGGGAGAATACAGCTATCGCGCGGAGCAGATCAGTAATGATGAAATGGGACAGCTGACTGCGGATTTCAACCATATGGCAGAAGCACTGGAGCAGAATATTCAGAATTTGGAAAATGAAGTCAGAGCCAGAGAAGATTTTATTGCCGCATTTTCCCATGAACTGAAGACACCGCTGACAGCTATAATCGGTTACGCGGATATGCTGCGTTCCCGCAAACTGGACGAGGAGAAGCATTTTCTCTGTGCCAATTATATTTATACAGAGGGAAAACGCCTGGAGACTATGGCACTCAGACTGCTGGACATCATTGTGACCAGACGTAAGGAGATCGATCGTAAGACCACAAATGTCTCCGGTATTTTCTCGTATCTGCAGGAAATCTATGATGAGACCAAGAACCCAGAAGACAGCAGGGTGAAGGTTGACATCTGCTGGGAAAAGGGAGAACTCTATGCCGAGGAGAACCTGTTGAAGACTGTTTTGATCAATCTGACCGATAATGCCATCAAAGCCTCCGAGGAGGGGCAGACCGTGGAGATCACAGGAAGGCACATGGAGAACGGTTATTATTTTCAGGTACGGGATGAAGGAATTGGCATCCCCGAGGAAGAACTTCATAAGATCACGGAAGCTTTTTATATGGTGGATAAATCCAGATCCAGGGCTCATAACGGAGCGGGACTGGGGCTTGCACTGTGCACCGCTATTCTGGAACTGCATCACAGCAGCCTGAAGATCGAGAGTACACAGGGTTTTGGAAGCTGCATGAGCTTTCTGATTCCGGATGAGGGGGTGAAGTCGGATGAATAGATGGAAGAGCTGTTCTTTGGGCTTTGCGGTATCAGTTGTGGTCATTCTTGCGGCTCTGTGGGGACCGGAATGGATCGCGGCCAAAAGTGATGAGAGACTCTTAAACAGTATTACCACAGAGGCGGTGGAAGGTGCGGAAGGATACCGTTACCGCATGAGCAGCAATCAGAAACTATATCTTTTGGGGAGATGTCTGAGCAGTCAGACCCTGCCGGAGAGTGAACTGCGTTTTTTGACCAGAGTGGACAGTGAGGCAGGAAACTACGGAGAAATGACGGGTACCTATGCGTTTGTAGAGAATCGTCAGCAACCGGGAGAGGGACAGATTCAGGAGGAAGCGGTATATGAGGCATGTAACAGAGAGATTCAGATCCTGAAGGAGCAGGGAATTCTTCCCGACGAAGTAAAGGAAGTTTCGGAAGACTCTTACGAAGCGGTGATCTGCTCTGCTATCGATGTTTTGGAGCCGAGAAATAATCTCTCTGTATGGAAAATCAGCCTGTCTACGGACGTAAGGAATGCGGATAAGAGTAACCGTTTTCTGGATATTTATCTGGATGCGGATACCGGCAAAATTTATGAATTCTATGTCCGGACCGGACTGCAATGGGAAGACATCAATACGGATGCCATGATTGGCCGGTATGCGGAATATCTGGAACTGACCGGTCTTGAAAAATATGAGGATCAAAATCCGCTGTTGGAGACGACGCCGTATTTTGCCAAGTATACTTTCCCGGGGGAGGAGGAAGACAGTACCACGGTGACCATTGGTTCTATGAAGGAATTCGTGAGCTTTTTCCTCAAAGTAGGAAGATAGAAAAATAAAATACGCAAAGATTTTTTTGAAAAAAGATTAAAATCACTACTTGACGTTACCACACTAAAGCAGTAATATAAACAAAAATTAAATACAGCGGTAAGAAACCATTGATGTGGAGATAAAAACAGTTCGTGCACTTACAGAGAGACCGGATGCTGAGAAAGGTTGGAACGCAGGTTGTTAAATGGACCACGGAGGGCGCAGTCAAAGAGGACACACAGAATTTTAAGACCTCAAGTATTCTGCGACGTGAGGGCATGCGTCAGTTGCCGGGGATATGTTGGTATCCTGTAAGAGCACAAGAAATTGTGAAGCAAGGTGGCACCGCGGGAAATGTATATGACCCGTCCTTGACAGAAGAAGATTCTGTCATGGGCGGTTTTTTTGTAACCTTTTCAGAGCCTATGGCGAGATAGCCTCAATGAGTAAAAGGAAGCCTCAAAGAGGCGATTTTACGAATGGAGGCGCTGAAAAGGTGTGAGCAGAAATAATTTTAAGGAGGAGTACCGGAATGAAGATCACACCCACACTGGAAGAATGTAAAAAGATCGCAGCGGAAGGCAGCTACGGAGTGATTCCCATCAGCACAGAGATGTATGCAGATATGACAACACCCATCGAAGTGCTGCGCATCTTAAAAAAGGTCAGCGGTCATGTCTATCTGCTGGAAAGCGCGGAGGCGGATAAGCGATGGGGACGATATTCCTTTTTAGGCTATGATCCATTGCTTGAGATCACCTGTTATAACGGTATGACTACAATAAAATCGGAACTGACCAGCCGGACGGATTCCGGAGATGTCAGAGGGATCATCCGGAACGTCATGGAAGAGAATAAAAGTCCCAAGCTTCCGGGACTGCCTTCCTTTACCGGAGGTCTGGTAGGATATTTTTCCTATGACTATATCAAATACAGCGAACCGACCCTGCGGCTGGATGCGAAGGACGAGGAAGGCTTCCAGGATGTGAACCTGATGCTGTTCCACAAAGTCATCGCTTTTGACAATTACAGACAGAAGCTGATCCTGATCCTGAATATCAAGACCGATGATCTGGAGATCAATTATCATAGAGCGGAGCGGGAACTGAACAACATGAAGGAGCTCTTGCTGAATGGAGAAAAGGCAGAGCATATTCCCTGTAAGCTCCGGACAGATTTTCAACCACTGTTCAACGAAGCAGCCTATTGCAACATGGTGGAGAAAGCCAAGCATTACATCAGAGAGGGAGATATCTTCCAAGTGGTATTATCCAATCGCCTGGAGGCGGAGATGGAAGGAAGCCTCTTAGATGCTTACCGGGTACTCCGCACAACAAATCCTTCTCCGTACATGTTCTATTTCTCTGGAAGTGATGGTGAGATCGTGGGAGCCAGCCCGGAGACATTAGTAAAGTTAGAGGACGGCGTATTACATACCTTCCCTTTAGCCGGAACGAGACCCAGAGGAGCCACCGAGGAAGCGGACAAGGCGCTGGAGGCAGAGCTTTTAGCAGATGAGAAGGAACGCTCCGAACACAATATGCTGGTGGATCTGGGACGAAACGATATCGGCAAGATCAGCCGGATTGGCACCGTGGAAGTGGAAAAGTATATGTCCATCGAGCGTTACTCTCACGTGATGCACATCGGTTCTACAGTGAGGGGCGTGATCAGGGAAGATGCGGACGCACTGGATGCGGTGGATGCCATCCTTCCCGCAGGAACCCTGTCGGGAGCACCGAAGCTTCGGGCCTGTGAGATCATCAATGAACTGGAAGACAATAAGCGGGGGATCTACGGCGGAGCCATCGGCTACATTTCCTTTACTGGAAATCTGGATACCTGCATTGCCATCAGACTTGCTTTTTCCAAGAACGGAAAAGTATTCGTAAGATCCGGTGCCGGTATTGTGGCGGACAGTGTACCGGAGAAGGAATACAGGGAATGCATTCAGAAGGCAGCAGCTGTAAGACAGGCACTACAGAAAGCACAGGAGGGAATGGAAGCATGATATTACTGATCGATAATTACGACAGTTTTTCCTATAACGTATATCAGCTGGTAGGAAGCGTAAATCCGGATATTCGGGTGATCCGCAATGATGAATGCAGTGTGGATGAGATCTGCGCCATGAATCCCTCCCACATCATTTTATCGCCGGGACCCGGCAGACCGGACAAAGCGGGTGTCTGTGAAAATGTGATCAGGGAACTTGGGGGCAGGATACCTATTTTGGGAATCTGTCTCGGGCATCAGGCAATCTGTGAGGTGGCGGGAGCCACTGTGACTTATGCATCCCATCTGATGCACGGTAAACAGTCCCTGGCGACTTTGGATACAGACAGTGTATTGTTCCGGGGTATGAAAAAAGTGATCACTGTGGCAAGATATCATTCTCTGGTGGCAGATCCACAGACGATTCCCGCAGAATTGAAAGTTACCGCGGTCACCGAAGACGGAGAGGTCATGGCGGTAGAACAGACAGAAAAGCAGATCTACGGAGTACAGTTCCATCCGGAATCGGTACTGACACCGGATGGTCGACAGATCATTGTTAATTTTTTACAGACACAGAAAGGAGCAGGCAGAAACATGATTAAAGAAGCGGTTGCTAAGTTGGTAAAGAATGAGGACATCGGATACGATATGGCAAAAACCGTTATGGATGAGATCATGAGCGGTGAGGCCAGCGATATTTTAAAGAGTGCTTATCTGACAGCATTAAGCCAGAAGGGTGAGACCATCGAAGAGATCACAGGCTCCGCAGAAGAAATGCGAAAGTTCGGCAGAAAACTTGGAGCGGACGTGGAAGCTTTAGAGATTGTGGGAACCGGCGGTGACGGATCTAATTCTTTCAATATCTCCACTACGGCATCTATCGTGATCTCTGCGGCAGGCGTACCGGTAGCCAAGCACGGCAACCGCGCAGCCAGTTCCAAATCCGGTGCAGCAGACTGTCTGGAAGCTCTGGGCGTAAATATCACCATAGAGCCGGAACAGAGCAAGACGTTGTTGGAAGAGATCGGCATCTGCTTCCTTTTCGCACAGAAATATCACACCGCCATGAAATATGTGGGACCCATCCGCAAGGAGTTGGGCATCCGTACTATTTTCAATATTTTAGGACCTCTGGCAAACCCCGCAGGACCGGTATATCAGATCATGGGTGCGTACGATGAAAGCCTGCTGCCCTCTATGGCAAAGGTATTGTCCAATCTGGGTGTAAAACGTGGCATGGTAGTCTATGGACAGGACAGACTGGACGAGATCTCCGCCAGTGCACCCACTACAGTCTGCGAGATTGATAACGGTACCTTTAAAAATTATGTGATCACACCGGAAGAATTTGGCATGGAAAGATGCACGAAGGAAGATCTGGTGGGCGGAACTCCCCAGGAGAACGCAGAGATCACCAGAGCTATCTTAAATGGCGAAAAGGGTCCCAAGCGCAATACGGTACTGCTGAATGCAGCAGCAGCCCTATATGTGGCAGGCAAGGCAGACAGTATGGCAGACGGTGTGAAGCTGGCAGAGAAGGTTATCGATACCGGTCTTGCAAAGGCACAGTTGGAGCGTTTCATTAAGTTAAGTAATGAAGTATAAGCGGGAGGCAGAAAAATGATATTGGATACCATAGCGGCTTCCACTTTAGAACGGGTGGCTGCAGCAAAAGAAGCACTGCCCCTTGCAGAACAGATTGCCAGAGCAAGAGATTTGGACAGCAACACGGGATTTCCCTTTGAACAGGCACTGGCGAAGCAGGGGATGAGCTTTATCTGTGAGGTGAAAAAAGCATCGCCCTCCAAGGGACTGATCGCAGCGGAATTTCCCTATGTGCAGATTGCGAGGGAATACGAAGCAGCAGGAGCGGATGCAATTTCCGTACTGACGGAACCGGCGTACTTTCAAGGGAAGAATGAATATCTGACCGAGATCCGTCAGGCAGTGAAGATTCCACTGCTTCGGAAAGATTTTACGGTAGATGAATACATGATCTATGAGGCAAAAAATATCGGAGCAAATGCAGTGCTTTTAATCTGTGCCATCCTGTCACCGATGCAGTTGTCAGAGTATGCGGGAATCGCAGGAGAACTTGGACTGTCGGCACTGGTGGAAGCCCATGATGAGAAGGAAGTAGAGATGGCATTGAAAGCCGGTGCCAGGATCGTCGGTGTCAATAACCGGAATCTGAAAGACTTTACGGTGGATATCAATAACTCCGTGCGGTTGAGGGAAATGGTGCCGGAGAATATTCTCTTCGTATCTGAAAGTGGTATGAAGACGAGAGAGGATATCGAGCGGTTGGAGCAGAACGGTACCAATGCCGTTCTTATCGGAGAGACGCTGATGCGAAGTGCGGATAAGAAAGCGGTATTGCAGGAGCTCCGCGGATAGTGTGAAAAATAAATTTTTTACACGTAACTTTGTGCCTACGGCCCAAAGTTTGCAGTCTATAGAAAGGTCGTAAATTATTATGAAAGTAAAAATGTGTGGTCTCTATCGTCCGGAGGACATTGATTATGCCAATGAGGTGCAGCCGGATTACGTGGGATTTGTATTTTACCCGAAGAGCCACAGGTTGGTCACAAAGGAGCAGGCAGCGGAATACCGTAAGAAGCTTTCACCTGGAATCCGGACAGTTGGGGTATTCGTGAATGAGGATCCGAAGACCATCATAGAATTGCTGGAGGAAGGCATTCTGGACGTGGCACAGCTCCACGGAGATGAGACGGAGGAGGATATCCAGTATCTGCAGGCGGTGTGCCGCAAGCCGGTGATCAAGGCGGTCAAAGTAAGAGACCGGTATGATGTGGAAGCCTGGCTGGACAGCAGTGCAGACTATCTGTTATTCGACAACGGAATGGGATCGGGTCAGGCTTTTGACTGGAGTGTCCTTGGCGGAATCGACAGAGAATTTTTCCTGGCGGGTGGATTGCAGTCGGAGAATCTGACGGAAGCCATGGAAGTGGTGAGACCCTATGCGTTGGATATCAGCTCCGGCATCGAGAGTAACCGGAAAAAAGATCCGGAGAAGATGCGCCGGATCATGGAACTGGTAGAACAGTATCGGAACAATACAGATTGAAAATACAGAATAAAAGAAGAATTAAAAATCAGGAAGAAAGAAGAGAGGATAAACATATGAGCAAAGGACGTTACGGAATCCACGGAGGACAATATATCTCCGAGACATTGATGAATGAACTGATCCATCTGGAAGAGTGCTATGAGCATTATAAGAAGGATCCGGAATTCAATGCGGAGCTGAACAAGCTGTTGAATGAATACGCGGGGCGTCCCTCTCTGCTGTACTATGCAGGGAAAATGACGAAGGATCTGGGCGGCGCGAAGATCTATCTCAAGAGAGAGGATCTGAACCATACCGGTTCCCATAAGATCAATAATGCCCTGGGACAGGCACTGCTTGCCAAGAAGATGGGCAAGACCCGCCTGATCGCAGAGACCGGTGCCGGACAGCACGGTGTGGCTACCGCAACGGCAGCAGCCTTCCTGGGGATGGAATGCGAAATCTTCATGGGAAAAGAAGATACCAACAGACAGGCATTGAATGTCTACCGTATGGAACTTCTGGGAGCCAAGGTACATCCCGTAACTTCCGGTACCATGACCTTAAAGGATGCTGTCAATGAGACCATGAGAGAATGGTCCAATCGTGTGGCGGATACCCATTATGTGCTGGGATCCGTTATGGGACCGCATCCCTTCCCCATGATCGTAAGAGATTTTCAGAGTGTGATCAGCCAGGAAGCAAAGGAACAGATTCTGAAGAAGGAAGGAAAGCTTCCGGCAGCCGTGGTAGCCTGCGTAGGCGGCGGCAGCAATGCCATGGGTGCGTTCTATAACTTTATTGAGGACAAGGATGTGGAACTCATCGGTTGTGAGGCAGCAGGCAAGGGTGTGGATACGGCACTGACCGCAGCTACCATTTCTACCGGCTCTCTGGGAATTTTCCATGGAATGAAATCTTATTTCTGCCAGGATGAATATGGACAGATTGCTCCTGTATATTCCATTTCTGCGGGACTGGATTATCCCGGCATCGGACCGGAGCATGCTTATCTGCATGACATCGGCAGAGCACAGTATGTGCCCATCACGGATGACGAGGCAGTGGATGCTTTTGAATATCTGGCAAGAACTGAAGGAATCATCTGCGCTATTGAGAGTGCCCATGCGGTAGCACAGGTACGTAAGATCGCGAAGAACTACAGCCCGGACCAGAGCATTATCGTATGTCTGTCCGGCAGAGGCGACAAGGATGTGGCCGCTATTGCGAGATACCGCGGTGTGGATATTCATGACTGATGACCGACTTACGTGCAGGGGCTGTGAAATGCTTTGGGCAGTCCGTTCTCCTGCAGACAGAAGATGAAAACAGGAAAGATAGAAGAAATTAGAATAGAAGAGATAGAAGAAATGGAGACAGATACGATGAGTAAATTAGAAAAAGTATTTGATACACCCAATAAAAAAGCATTCATAGGCTTCCTTACCGCAGGAGACCCGGATGCGGACAGCACTGTACAATTCATCCTGGAGATGGAGAAAGCAGGAGCGGATCTCATAGAGATTGGTATTCCCTTTTCCGATCCTACAGCAGAAGGTGTGGTGATCCAGGAAGCAAATATCCGCTCTCTTAGCAACGGCATGACCACGGACGGTGTGTTTGAGATTGTGAAGAGAGTGCGGGAGCAGTCAGAGATCCCACTGGTGTTTATGACTTATGTGAATCCGGTATTCCATTACGGATATGAGAAATTTTTTACCAAGTGTGAGGAACTGGGTATCAGCGCCATCATTATTCCCGATGTACCTTATGAAGAGAAGGCAGAGGTGGAAGCTCCCGCCCAAACCCATGGCGTGAAGGTAATCTCCATGATCGCTCCTACCTCCGAGAGCCGTATCCGCCAGATTGCATCGGAAGCAGAAGGTTTTATCTATGTGGTAAGTTCCATGGGGGTCACCGGTGTGCGCAGTGAGATCAAGACCGATCTGCCGGCCATCGTGGAAAGTATCCGTGCCGTAACCGATGTTCCCTGTGCCATCGGTTTCGGCATCAGCACTCCCGAGCAGGCCAAAGCCATGGCATCCATATCAGATGGAGCCATTGTCGGAAGCACCATCGTGAAGATCATTGCAAAGTATGGCAAAGACGCAGCTCCTTACATCGGAGAATATGTGAAGAGCATGAAAGAGGCTGTGGCAGAAGCGTAAATAAGAGTACGAGGAATAAGAAAGTGATGGGAAGCCGGAGTGGTCGGAAGACTGCTCCGGTTTTTGCGCATATAGGAATACATAGAAACAGTGGCTGTATATAGCTTCAGAATTTAAAATGCCGTATATTGATGTCGAATAAAAATACTAATTTTTTCAAAAATAGAATTCGACTTTTCGAAGTAATTATTTATAGATGTGTTGATGGAATAATATATTTATGGTAAAATTGATGCAATAGAAATTCGTATAGATAAAAGCTATATAGATGGTTATTAAGAAAACGAAGAGGTAGTGTATATGTCAGTATCGTATAACGGATTGTGGAAGCTATTAATTGACAAAAATATGAAGAAAGTGGACTTGATTAATGATCTCGGAATAAGTAGCAGCACGATTGCCAAGATGACAAAAGGAGAGAAAGTCTCTATGAATATTTTGGAGAAAATCTGTGATGAGTTAGACTGTGACTTCGGTGACATTATCCACTATGAGAAGAATAAGGATGGTGGAAACAATGAACTATAGTGCAGGCATGGTGTCTCAGGTATTTGCTTTTGTAGAGACGAAACAGACAGCAGAACTTATGGTAGCAGGAATGCCGAAGGATGAAATAAAGGATAAGGTGATTGGTGAGAATCTTTATCAGCTTAGAAATGAGACCAGATTACGGAGAACATTCAATTATGTCTATCATCGTCTTTCGTCATTGCCTGATGGAGCAGTAGAGCTTTTGGTTAAAGTCGATAACGAGAATGCAAAGCTGCTGACACTGATTGCAATTATGAATACAGATAAGCTCTTTTTTGAATTTGTATATGATGTGTATCGTGGCAAGGTAATACTTGGTGAAAAGACGATAGAAGATAGAGATATAAATGGATTCTTTGACGATAAGGCAGCTCAAAGTGAGGAAGTAGCAGGCTGGTCAGAATCAGGAATTAAGAAACTCAAGAATTGTTATATGAAGAATCTTGCAGATGCTGGATTGATTGAATCAACAAAGACAAGGGTAATCAGACATGCTCTTGTTAATTATCGTATAGAGGAACTACTTCACAGTAATGGAATGGATGCATATATCAATGCAGTTAAAGGAGTCTGAGCATGGCAAAGTTAAGTTTGGATGATAGACTGAATCAGATAGAAGACAAAATATCAGAGAAGTCGTTTAGAGAGAATAAAGGACGTGGAAATGAAGTCGGATATTATATATTCGATTATGATCCAAGAGAGGAGCTGTATGTGAGAAATCATATAGCATACCTTAAGGACAGAATAAACAACGGAAACAAAGATTTCAGAATAGTTGAGTTTGACCTGTTTCACCTGATGGTTGAGATATTGAAGGAGGAAGGTTATCTGGAAGCATTCTTTGATTTGGAAAAAGAGAATGGATTTTTTGAGATGGCAGACAGCTTAGTAGAAACATTGGGGCTAGATGAGACAAATGAGCTGAATTTAATCATATCCAGAATATTGCAGGAAGATTTGACAGACAGTGTGGTATTCCTTACCGGAGTAGGCAAGTGCCATCCGATAATAGCAAGCCACAACATCTTAAATAACCTGCATCAAGTGCTTGACAGTGTGCCGGTAGTGCTTTTTTATCCGGGAGAGTATAGCGGACAGGATTTGAAATTATTTGGAACGATGGATTCACACAACTATTACAGGGCATTCCGTCTGGTGTAGAGGAGGAAATACAATGCAGATTAAAAATATGTTTGAAAAGCAGATCGACCGAGACATCAAAGGTGTTATTAAAGTAGGTCAGTCGGATGAAGAAAATGTATATCAGGAATTAGATGAATATGTAGTGACCAAGGAACTTCTGAAGCATTTCAGGGATTTCTTCAACAATTATGAAAAGGGTGTAGACGGATATACAGATAAGATGGGTGTCTGGATTTCCGGATTCTTTGGAAGTGGTAAATCTCACTTCTTAAAAATACTGTCTTATTTATTAAAAAACAGCACAGTAGAAGGTAAAAGAGCCATTGAGTATTTTACGGATGGTAAAAAAATAGAAGATCCGATGCTTATTGCAGAGATGACAAAGGCTGGAACTATTGAGTCGGATGTCATGCTTTTCAATATTGATTCAAAGGGTTCTGCAAAGGTAGGCTCAGGCAAAGAGGCTATCGTAGAAGTGTTTATGAAGGTGTTCAATGAAATGCAGGGTTATTGTGGTTCCATTCCTTATCTCGCAGAATTTGAACGTCAGCTGGATAACGAGGGCAGATTTGAAGAGTTCAAAGAGAAGTTCGAGGCGAATGCAGGAGCACCTTGGGATAAAAAGAGACAGGCATTTGCAGTTATTCAGGATAAAGTGGTAAAGACATTGGTCGAGATGGATTTCATGAGTGAGGAAGCAGCACGCAACTGGTGCAAGAATGCGAAGGGCAGCTATGACCTCAGTATCGAGAAGTTTGTATCACTCGTGCAGGAATATTGTGCGAAGAAAGGACCGAATCATCATGTTATCTTCTTAGTGGATGAAATCGGTCAGTATATTGCAGATGATACACAGCTTATGCTCAATCTCCAGACAATTGTGGAAGACCTTGGAACAGCCTGCAAAGGTAAGGCATGGGTTATCGTAACGAGCCAGGAGGACATTGACTCTATTACAAAGACAAAGGGAAATGACTTCTCTAAGATTCAGGGACGTTTTGATACGAGACTTTCTCTTTCAGCATCCAATGTTGACGAAGTAATCCGTAAGCGTGTGCTTGCAAAAAATGAGACAGCAACACAGACGCTTAGACTTCTCTATGAGCAGAAAGAATCAATTATCAAGAATCTTATTACATTTACAGCAGATACAGCAGATAAGAAGCTGTATGCAGATAAGGCGGATTTCGCAGACTGCTATCCGTTTATACCATATCAGTTCAATCTTTTAGGACAGGTACTTACTGCGGTCAGAACACATGGCGCAAGTGGAAAGCATCTGTCTGATCAGTCACGTTCTATGCTTGCACTGTTTCAGGAGTCAGCAATCAGAGTGATGGATAAAGAAGATGGTGTGTTGGTTCCGTTTAGCTTCTTCTATGATCCATTACATAAGTTTATTGACCACCAGCACAGTCAGGTTATCTCAGATGCAGAGAATAACAGTAAGCTGGATGAGTTCGATGTAGAGCTTTTGAAAGTTCTCTTTATGATTAAATATGTCAAGGAAATTAAGGCAAATGTGGACAACCTGACTACGCTTATGATTTCCAATATTGATGATGACAGGATTGAAGTCCGTTCTAAGATTGAAGAATCATTAAAGAAGCTGATTAAAGAGACACTTGTACAGAAGAATGGTGAAATATACATCTTCCTGACAAATGAGGAGCAGGAAATCAATAATGCTATCAATAATGAGTCAGTAGAGATGGGAGAAATCATCGGAGAGGCTTCTATAGTTATCTTCGAGGAAATCTATACAGAGAAAAAATATCGTTACAGCAGTCGTTACTTATTCCCATTCAACCAGAAGGTGGATGATCGATTCTTCAAAGGCAATCAGTCTAACGATATCGGAGTGACAGTTATTACACCTTATGGCGGAGATTATGCAGACTCTGCACTTCGTCTGCTTTCTGCACAGGAAAGCAGTGTGATTGTGAAGCTGCCAAATGACAGTACATTCCTTGATGAGATTACAGAATCCATCAAGATATATAAATTCCTTAATAAAAATGCTTCCGGAGCCAGAGGCAGCTTTGACAGTATCCGCAGGGCAAAAGAGGATGAGCGTATTGAGAAGAAGGACAGAATCCGAATCTTTATTGAGGACGCATTAAAGAATGCTGATATTTATGTAAATGGCGATAAGGCAACCATTTCAGCTAAGGAGCCGGCAACAAGAATCAATGAAGCACTCGGTAAGCTCGTAGCAATGAAATACAATAAGCTTACCTATATGGAGACAGCACCGGAGCTTTCAGATATCAGCGCTATCTTTAAACATAGCGATGGTCAGATGAGCTTCCTTGGTACAAGTGATACTACACCAAATAAGCTTGCGTTAGAGGAAGTGGTACAGGTAATTGGATTAAACAATGCCAGACATATGAAGACATCCCTCAAGTCATTACAGGATAAGTTTGGTGCAGCACCTTATGGATTTGATCCAAAGGATGTGCAGTGGCTTGTTGCAATGCTGTTCAAGCTGGGAAGAGTATCGCTTACTCTTAACAGTCAGAGTCTGTCATTGCTTTCAACGAATGCTGATGAACTGGTCAGATATATTACAAAGCGTGAATATGTAGAGAAACTTTTGATAGACATCAGAGAAAGAGCAACGGATGGACAGATTCGCACTGCAAAAGAGGTTATGAAGGATTACTTCGGATTTACTGTATCCAGTGATGATGATGACAAAATCATGAGCAGCTTCAAGAGCAGGGCAAAGGATAAGGTTGAAGTATACGATGACATCCTTGTAGAGTACAGAATCAATCCGAAATATCCTTGCAAGCGACTGATGGAAGAGGCAAGAAAGAGACTTGCAGAAATCCTTGATATCAATGAGCCTACAGAGTTCTTCAAGACAGTAGATAAGAAGAGAGATGACCTGCTTGATGATGCAGAAGATACTGCACCTGTATTTGATTTCTTTAAGGGAGATCAGAAAAAGATTTTTGAAGAGGCAGTAAAGAACCTTGCATATTTTGGAAACAGTAAGACTTATGTAAGTGATCAGGAGCTGTTAAAAGTAGTTGAAGAAATAGAAACTATTGTAAAGGACAGCAAGCCTTTCGGTAAGATTCAGAGATTACCGGAATTAAATAAGAGATTTGAAGAACTTCATATGGGATTACTTGAAAAGGAAGCAGCCATCATAGATCCGTTAGTACATGACGACTTCCTTAAAGTGAAGGAGGTATTGGATACTAAGTCTTTTGCAGAAGTACTCCGTCCTCGTATCAATCAGAGATTTGATGAGATCTGGGAGAAACTCAGAACATCCAGTGATATTGCTGCAATTAAGAATATCAAGCTGGAAAGTGACACTTTAAAAATCAAGTGTCTGGATGAGATAGATGAATATGAGAGGGCACATCAGCCTGCACCGGAACCACCTGTTGCACCGGTAGTACCCAGTAAAGAGCCGATTGCTCCTGCACCAGTACCGACTAAAGTAAAGACAAAGAGACGTAAGAATGTTTCTATCAGCAATGTGGCAGGGGCTAGAACATATTCGATAGAGACAGAGCAGGATATTGATAAGTTCCTTGCCGAGATGAAGCAGAAATTGATGAATGAACTGGAAGAAGACACAATAATTACATTGAGCTGATAAGCTTGATTGGAGGATATAGCACATGAACAAAAATGCAATTAAGAAATTTGCAATAGATGCAAGAAATAAACTGATAGCATCCGTTACAGATAAGGCTGGTATGCTTGGAATTACACCGGATAATTGCAGTGAAGCAATCACAAAAGGTGCTGATTTTGAGGTATACAAGACTGCAGCAGGAACAGAAGTAACGCTTAACAAAAAACAGTGTGAGCAGAGAAGAAAACTGGTAGACCAGATTCATGCAAGAGGCTTTGAAGCGGTAGTGGAAGAAGTGGCATATACATGGTTTAACAGAATCTGTGCTATTCGTTTTATGGAAGTCAATGACTATATGTATCCTGTAAGAGTTCGTGTGCTTTCTTCTGAAAAAGAAGGAAAGAATGAGCCAGATGTGGTAACAATGGCGCCTGAAATTGACTGGGATTTTACAGATAAAGAAAGAGAAGAAATCATTGATGCCAAGATGAATAACAGGCTTGATGATTTATTCAGAATGCTCTTTATCAAACAGTGCAACCTGCTTCATGAAGTGTTACCGGGACTTTTTGAAGAGACAGAAGACTATACAGAAATGCTTCTTAACATCTCATTTACGAATGAAGCTGATGTAATTCGTATGCTTGTAGATGGTATTGATGAAAAAGATTTTAACATCACAACTGTTGATGAGGATGGCAAGGCAGCAGGACAGGTAGAAATTATTGGCTGGTTATATCAGTATTATAATACAGAGCCTAAAAATAAAGCATTTGCAAAGAAATGTAAAATCACAAAAGAGGAAGTGCCAGCAGTTACCCAGCTTTTTACTCCTGACTGGATTGTGCGATACATGGTAGAAAACAGTCTTGGCAGAATGTGGATAGAAGGACATTCGGATGATGAACTGAAGAGCAAATGGAAATACTATCTGGATGAGGCTAAGCAGGAAGAGTCTGTGCAGTTGGAACTTAACAAGATAAAGGCAGAATATGCAACATTAAAGCCTGAGGATATAAAGCTTATTGATCCTTGTATGGGTTCAGGACATATTCTGGTGTATGCCTTTGATGTATTTATGCAGATATATGAAAATGCAGGATGGTCACAGAGAGATGCTGCACAGAGCATTATCCAAAATAATATTTACGGACTTGATATAGATGATAGAGCTGCACAGTTGAGTTACTTTGCAGTACTGATGAAAGCAAGACAGTATGACAGACGAATCCTGACAAGAGGCATAGAACCGAATGTATATGCCGTGCAGGAGAGTAATGGCATTAATCGTGATCAGCTTAAATACTTTGGTACTGGATTGACAGATACAGAGAAGAATACAGCAGTATCGCAGATGGAAGGACTTCTTAATACATTGAATGACGCAAAGGAATATGGTTCCTTGGTTAATGTGGAAGACTTTGATTGGGAGCTGTTAGAGAAGTTTGCAGAGAATACAGATATAGAAAGCCAGATTTCTTTTCATACATATGGATTGGATGAGACAGCTGAGCAGTTGAGACGATTGACTAGAATTGGCAAGGTGATGGCACAGAAGTATGAGGTTGTCGTTACTAATCCACCATATGCTGGAACAAGTAATCTTAGTGCAAAGGTTAATAATTTTGTGAAGAAAAATTATCCGGATAGTAAGGCGGATTTATTTGCAGTGTTCATTGAGCGTTGTGGTGAGATGCTTAAGAAGAATGGGTATCAGGCGATGATTACGATGCATTCATGGATGTTTTTATCTAGTTTTGAAAAGTTGCGTGTTAAGTTGCAACAACAAACGATTGTAAATATGGCACATCTAGGTGCTAGGGCATTTGAAGAAATTGGTGGCGAAGTTGTTCAGACTACAAGTTTTGTTTTATCTAAAAAACATGAAGATAAATATGTCGGTATTTATTGCAGGTTAGTAGAACCAAACAATCAAGCAGAAAAAGAAAATTCTTTTATCCGCAAAGAAAAAATATATAGGGCAAAGCAGAATGATTTTAAGAAAATACCAGGAAGTCCCGTAGCATATTGGGTATATGAAAAAGTATATCATGTATTTGAAAATGGGGTTAGATTCAAAACAATAGGTGATACAAGACAAGGAATGGCGACATCGGATGTTAATAGATTTACGAGACTATGGTATGAAGTTGATTGTTGTAATATAGGATGGAACTATAGTAAATTGGATAGCACTGAGGATGGGGTTCATACATGGTATCCTTATATTAAAGGTGGAACTTTTAGAAAATGGTATGGGAATGAAGATTATCTTGTAAATTGGAAATTTAATGGTAAAGAAGTAAAAGAATATGCAGCAAAACTATATAAATCATATTCAAGGACAATAAAAAATATTAGTGAATATTTAAAACCTTGTATAAGTTGGGGAATGGTAACAACAAATAATTTATCGGTAAGATACTATCCGGCGGGACATATTTTTGATATAGCTGGATGTTGTTGTTTCTCAAATGACGAAGTTAGATTATATTTACTTGGTTTTTTGAATTCATGTATAGCGAACACATTTTGCAAAATTTTAAATCCTACAATTAATATGAATG
>OODR01000148.1_pt1 | contig 37791 bp, 30 predicted proteins | sample 1671741 | NCBI WGS metagenome assembly OODR01 (sample SAMN06348187, study PRJEB24527) | human gut metagenome | biome: human gut; feature: ankylosing spondylitis patient; material: feces | host: Homo sapiens | place: China | collected 2015-10 | reverse complement strand
TATGGTTAGTGTGTTAAAAAAATATCAAAAGGCGGTAATTATGATATGAGCAGCATGAGAGGGATCGATACTCCGGTAAGACAGCGGAGAAGAAGAGTATTTAAGGAAGTGGCTAATCTGGCGTATAATTCCACGAATCTGAAGGATGATATGGAGGCGCTGCCTTATAAGATCGTAGACTATGAAGAGTCGGAGTTCTGGGAGAGCGTCTATCGTGACAGAGCAATCATCCGTGAGCGCATCCGTCTGGCCATGGGTATGAGCTTACGCCCGGAGAACCGTGAGCATCCCGGACATCTGACACAGGGACTGGAAGAGAGTAATATTGATGAAAAATATTACGAGCCCCCTCTGATGCAGGTCATTCCGTCGGCTTGTAATGCCTGCCCGGAGAACCGTTATGAGGTGACCAGCTCCTGCATGGGGTGCCTGGCACATCCCTGCCAGAGTGTTTGTCCCAAGGGTGCGATCTCTATGAAAAACGGCAAGTCTGTTATTGATCAGGAAAAATGCATCAAGTGCGGAAAGTGTCGTGAAATCTGCCCTTATGATGCGATCTGTCACAAAGAGCGTCCCTGTAAGGCTGCCTGCGGTATTGGAGCTATTACATCAGACCATGTGGGAAGAGCCGTGATCGACAATGAGAAATGTGTATCCTGCGGTCAGTGTATGGTAAGCTGTCCTTTTGGAGCGATTGCTGACAAGTCTCAGATCTTCCAGCTGATCCGTGCCATGCAGTCCGGGCGGAAGATCATAGCCCAGGTAGCACCTGCATTTGCCGGACAGTTCGGCCCGAAGGTGACACCTGAGATGTTCAAGACAGCGTTGAAGGAATTGGGGTTTGCGGATGTCTATGAGACAGCGTTGGGCGCTGACATGGGATGTATGGCGGAAGCGGAGCACTACGTGAAGGAGGTTGCTACCGGTAAGCAGCAGTTTGCCCTGACCTCCTGTTGTCCTTCCTGGTCTGTAATGGCGAAGAATCTGTTCCCTGAGACCATTGATAAGATCAGTAATGAATTAACCCCTATGGTTGCAACGGCCCGTCTGATCAAACAGGAACATCCGGATGCATCCGTAGTATTCATTGGCCCTTGCGCTTCCAAGAAGCTGGAAGCCAGCAGACGTACCGTTCGTTCCGATGTAGACTTTGTTATCACTTTTGAGGAATTGACCGGTATGTTCGAAGCTAAGGGAATCTTGTTGGATGAGATCAAGGCCATGGATGAGATGAAGGATGCTACCGCAGCCGGAAGAGGTTACGGCGTGGCAGGCGGCGTTGCCAATGCTATCAAGGAGTGTATCGAAAAGTATTATCCGGGAACACCGGTGAACATTCAGCATGCGGAAAGTCTGGCAGAATGTAAGAAAGCCCTGCTCCTTGCCAAGGCCGGCAAGATGAACGGCTGCCTGATCGAGGGCATGGCCTGCCCCGGAGGCTGTATCGCCGGAGCCGGCACCAACATCGCCATCCCCGTAGCTGCCAGAGCCGTGGACAAGTTCAAGAACGAAGCTGAGAAGAAAGTGCCTGATGAAAGTGTGGATCAGGAAATGGTGGAACTGGAAAAAGAATAAACACTGCAACAGAACAGATATATCCCGAAAACGAAACCGTCACATTACCGTGGCGGTTTTGTTGCGCGCATAGAGATAAAATTAGAGAAACTATTCAGAATAGTTACAAATGGCATATTGTTATTTCGGGAAAGATACTATAAAATAGCGTGGAGAACTTTTAGGAGAAACTATTTTATGAACATTCAGGACAGTATTATATTTTTCATGGAAATCTTAGGAACCATCGCTTTTGCAGCATCAGGTGCCATGGTGGGGATCCGGAAACGGATGGATATTTTCGGCATCTGTGTGCTGGGCGTGGTGACGGCTGTAGGCGGTGGTATGACCAGAGACGTGATCCTTGGGAAATTACCTTCGGCACTGGAGAAACCGGTATATGTCGGTGTCTCGGTGGCTACAGCACTGGCTATTTTTATACTGCTTTATATCAAACAGGATCTTTTGAGCGGCAGACTGGGAACCTTTTATGACAAAGCGATGTTAGGCATGGACTCTGTAGGACTGGGAATTTTTACTTCCCTGGGTGTGATGTCTGGCATCGACAACGGCTATCCGGATAATACCTTTTTGCTGGTATTTATCGGCATGCTCACCGGCGTGGGCGGCGGTCTGATGCGTGACATGATGGCGGGAGAGGAACCGTATATTTTCGTAAAGCATATTTACGCCTGTGCCTCTCTGGTAGGCGGTATCTGCTGCGTCTGGCTGTACCGTAGTATCGGCAGACTTCCCGCGGTATTTATCGCTGCCTTTGTGGTCATGGCGATCCGGTTTCTGGCGGCACACTTTCGGTGGAATCTGCCCCATCCGAAAACCTTGTCTTAACTGTTGCAGTTTTTGAAAAAAGGCGGTAGAATAAGGAAGTAGTTCTGCCTTCTGAGAGAGGGCGGACAGGAATATATAAGCAGGGAAGAGTAGGCCGGAAGGTACAGAACGGATACGGATCGCCTGCGGAAATGAGGAGAAAATGACAAAGATCAGAACAAGATACGCACCCAGCCCTACCGGTAAAATGCATGTAGGTAATCTGCGGTCCGCATTATATGAATTTTTGATTGCAAAGCATGCCGGCGGAGATTTTATGCTCCGCATCGAGGATACAGATCAGGAACGTTATGTGGAAGGTGCTACCGAGATCATCTATCGTACCCTGGAGAAGACCGGACTGGTACATGACGAAGGCCCGGATAAGGACGGCGGTTATGGTCCTTACGTGCAGAGTGAACGTATGAAAACCGGTATTTATATGAAATATGCCAAGGAACTGATCGATAAGGGAGAAGCTTATTACTGTTTCTGTGACAAGGAGAGACTGGCTTCCCTGAAGACCGAAGTTGTGGATGGTAAGGAGATCACCGTATATGACAAGCACTGCCTGTCCCTGTCCAAAGAAGAGATTGAGGCAAATCTTGCCGCAGGCAAGCCTTTTGTCATTCGCCAGAACAACCCCAAGGAAGGCACCACGACTTTCCATGACGAGTTATACGGAGACATTACAGTAGATAACTCCCAGCTGGATGATATGATCCTGATCAAATCCGACGGTTACCCTACCTATAACTTTGCAAACGTGGTAGATGACCATACCATGAATATCACCCATGTGGTACGAGGCAACGAATATCTGTCCTCCTCCCCAAAATATGTACGTCTGTACGAAGCTTTCGGATGGCAGGTACCGGTATATATCCATCTGCCGCTGATCACCGATGAGAACCACAAGAAGCTGTCCAAGAGAAGCGGACATGCTTCCTTCGAGGATCTGATCGATCAGGGATTCATTACCGAAGCCATCGTGAACTATGTGGCACTGCTTGGATGGAGCCCGGAGGATAACCGCGAGATTTTCTCTCTGGATGAATTGATCAAGGAGTTCGATTACCATCGCATCAGCAAGTCCCCGGCAGTCTTCGATATCGTGAAATTGCGTTGGATGAATGGTGAATATCTGAAGGCTATGGATTTCGACAAGTTCTATGAGATGGCAGAGCCTTACCTGAAGGCAGCGATTAGCAAGCCTCTGGATCTGAAGAAGATCGCAGCCATGGTAAAGACCCGAATCGAAGTATTCCCGGATATTGCCGGACTGGTAGATTTCTTCGAGGAGCTTCCGGAATATGACGTGGCAATGTATACACACAAGAAGATGAAGACTACCGCAGAGACTTCTCTGGAGGTATTGAAAGATCTGCTTCCGATCCTGGAGGCACAGGAGGATTACAGCAATGACGGGCTGTATCAGACTCTTGTAAAATATGTGGAGGAAAAAGGCTGTAAGAACGGCTATGTGATGTGGCCGATCCGTACCGCCGTATCCGGCAAGCAGATGACACCTGCCGGTGCTACGGAGATTATGGAAGTCCTGGGCAAAGAGGAATCTCTGGCAAGAATCCGCAAAGGAATCGAGTTATTACAGGCAAATGTCTGATCTGACATGCTTAAGTGCCTCCCAGCGGGAGGCTGTCACGTTCGGAGAGGGACCGCTGTTATTACTGGCGGGCCCCGGCTCCGGCAAGACATTTACCATCACCCAGAGGATCCTGTATCTGATCCGGGAACGCCGGATCACCCCGGAGAAGCTTCTGGTGATCACCTTTACCAGAGAAGCGGCTCTATCCATGAGGCAGCGCTTTGCGCAGATATCTCCACAGGAAGTGCATACCGTCAATTTTGGAACATTTCATTCTGTTTTCTATCAAATCCTGCCTCCAGTCGGGCAGAATTTCATCAGGCAATATTTTAAACGACAGACAAAAAAAAGATCTTATCCTTCCCATTTTGAAGAAAATAACAGACTGTAAAAAAAGATCCGCAGCGGAAGTAACGGAGCTTGCCGGGAACTATCTTGCTGCCATCGGTTATTACAAAAATACCGGCGATATTGAGAACAGCAGAAAGAAGCTTCCGGAAGAAGAAAAACAACATTTTTCCAGGATCTATGAAGCTTATGAGGAGGCGAGAAAAAATACCGGAGGCCTTGATTTTGAGGATATGTTAAAGGAATGCGAGGAGTTTCTGCAAAGGGATCCGGTGCAGCGTACATACTGGCAGAACCGGTTTGAATATATACTGATCGATGAATTTCAGGATATCAATTACAGACAGTACAGTATCGTGAAAATTCTGGCGGAAAAACATAGAAATATTTTTGCAGTGGGGGATGATGATCAGGCCATTTACGGATTCCGCGGAGCCAGACCAGCCTGCATGAGACAGTTTGTAGAGGAATTTGGTGCAAAGCAGATCCTTCTTCGGACGAATTATCGCAGTCATCCGGATATCGTGGAGGCATCCCTGGCGGTGATAGATGAGAATAAAGACCGTTTTCATAAGGATCTGGAGCCTTGCGAGGCGCATAGACGGCAGGCAGGGGATCATAAGACTGACGCCGGATACCGGAAGGAATATCGGGTAAAAATCAGGGAATTCAGTGAGGCTTCGGAACAAATGAGGTATCTGGTACAAAGCTTGAAAAATCGGATAAATGGGGGGACCTGTGCTGTATTGTTCCGGACAAATCTGGCCATGCAGGGCGTGGCGGCGAGACTTACCGGGGAGGGGATCCCTTTTTCCATGAAAGAGAAGGGGAGAAACATTTACGACCATTTTATCGCACAGGATCTCCTGTCCTATCTGCGGATCGCGCAGGGGTGTGCTACAAGAGCGGATTACCTGAGGGTGAGCAACAGACCATATCGGAATATTTCCAGAGAGGCTTTTGGTGCCGAAGCATCTTTACCGGCTTTGAAGAAATATTATGAAGATCTGACTGCGGGAAGTCTGGACGCGGGGCAGCAAAAGGCGCAGAAAGCGGTCGGAGTATGGATGCGACAGATGGAATTTGTAAAAAATACGGAACTGAAGCTTGCAATGGCATTTTTGCGTAAGGCGTGCGGCTATGAGAGATACCTGCGGGTGAGAGCTGCACAGGAGGGAAAAACAGATCTGACGGAATGGCAGGAAGTGCTGGATTTTATCACGGAGGATGCGGGACGATACCGAAGCCTTGAAGAATGGCAGGAAGCACAGGAGCTTTACCGGGAACAACTGCAATGCAGGGAAACTGTAAGGAGTGGCATGCAGAAGAAGCAGGAAAAACAGGAAAACAGCGGGATCACTCTGCTGACGGTACATGCGGCAAAGGGACTGGAATTCGACCATGTGTGGATCCCGGACTGTAATGAGAAGACCTTTCCCCACGGAAGCTCCCGGGAGCCGGAGCATTGTGAAGAGGAACGACGGATCTTCTATGTGGCGATGACACGGGCAAAAAAAGACCTGGAACTTCTCTGCCTTACAGGCACGAGAGAGCGTCCCAGGTTCCCTTCCAGATTCCTTATTCCTCTGAATCGTTATCATCGATGATCTCGTCAAATTCACAGCTGTCGAGATACTCATCAAAAGCATCGGCAACCTTTTCGTAGACATCATCATCTTCAATGTATGCGAGAATGGGTTCTTCATTCGGGTCATCCGGATTCTCGGAATATCCGTAGAACCATACTTCTCCGTCTTCGTTTTCGCCGTCCTCGTCCAGAGGCAACAGTACGATATAGTCCTTGGCCTCTACGGTGAGAATGGTAATGATGGCACAGTTGACAACAGTGCCGTCTTCCAGCTCCAGCTCAACGGTCATTTCTTCATCTTCATAGCTTTCTTTTTTACCCATGGGAATCCTCCTGATATGTTTATTGGGTGTAACAGTACTTTGTTCCTTTATTATAACCGCTTACGGATATTCTTGCAATGCTTGTTTTTCTTACACTTACAGACTATAATAAAAATGGACAAAGAGACTTTAAGTGATAGAAAACTGGAAGATGGGGTATGACAATGACAGAAAAAAAGCATGCAATAAAGCCTTACCCTCTGGGGGTGCATGTGGAGGACGGAGCCATCCGTTTTGCCTATGCGTCCGGGAAAAAGGATTGCGGCATTCTCATATATGACAGAAAGAGTGGAAAAAAAACGCACAGGGTTCCGTTTCGACAGGAGGAACGGATGGGAAATGTGTACTGTAAATATCTGGAACTGGAGCCGGAAAATATCGGGTATCAGTTCTATGAAGGGGAGCGTACTGTGCCGGATCTGCATGCACAGGGGTTCCTGCGTAAGCCTGCGTATGGGAAAATACGTAAGCCTTCGGATCGCATTGCAGTATTTCCCAACGAAGATTTCGACTGGGAACAGGATATGCACCCTATGCTTCCCTATGAAGACAGCACCTGCTATTGCCTTCATGTGCGTGGCTTTACCATGCATGCCTCATCTCAGGTAACACATCGAGGTACCTTTGCAGGGGTTGTGGAGAAGCTGGACTATCTGCAGGAAATCGGTGTGACAACCGTGGAATTCCAACCGGTCTATGAATTCGATGAGACACCGGAGAAGACGGTGCCGAAGACCTCCGGAGAGCTTGTGGCCGTGGCGGGGGAAAAGAACGGAGAAGGTAAATTGCCCGGCTACCGGGTGCTGAACTATTGGGGCTATCGGGAAGGCTTCTATTATGCGCCTAAGGCAGCCTATGCGGCAGGGGAAGACCCGGCGGAAGAGTTTCGTCTTATGGTAAAAGAATTCCATAAGCGAAAAATGGAAGTGATCCTGCAGTTCTATTTCCCCCGGGGAATGGATGCGGCAGAGATCGGGAATATTTTAAGATTCTGGGTATTATCCTATCATGTGGATGGTTTTCATCTGATGGGGGAGGGAGTACCGGCTCAGATGCTGGCTGGAGATCCGGCATTGTCCGGGACAAAACTGTGGCATTATTCCTTTGATACGGAGCAACTCTATGATCCGGCAGTGAAGCCGGAATACCGGAATCTGGCGGAATACCGGGACGATTATCTGTATACCATGCGTCGTTTTCTTAAGGGAGATGACAATATGCTATCGGGCGTATTGTATGAGATGCGTCATATCCCCGCCAATATGGGAAGAATCCATTATCTGTCCAATTATTACGGCCTTACGCTGATGGATATGGTGTCCTATGATCACAAGCATAATGAAGCCAACGGAGAAGGTAACCGGGATGGCAATGACTATAACTGCAGCTGGAACTGTGGGGAGGAAGGACCGTCCAGACGGAAAAAAGTGCAGGCACTTCGGAAAAAACAGTTACAGAATGCATGTTGTATGTTGCTGCTGACACAGTCCACCCCGTTGATTTTCATGGGGGATGAGTTTGGCAATTCCCAGCAGGGCAACAATAATCCCTATTGCCAGGACAATAAAATCACATGGCTGAACTGGCAGGACAGGGAGAAAAATGCGGAATTATTGAATTTCTGGAAACAGATGATCGCTTTCCGGAAAGCTCACCCGATCCTGCACCCTGTCGAAGAACTGCGAATCCTGGACAGCCTGTCCTGTGGTTATCCGGATCTGTCCTATCACGGACAGAATGCCTGGAGGCCCCAGACAGAGAGCTATAACCGGCATGTAGGCATTATGTACTGCGGAAAGTATGCAAAGACACCACAGGGTGGGGAGGATTCTTTCCTCTATGTTGCCATGAATATGCACTGGGAGCCGCAGAAACTGGCATTTCCAAAGCTGCCGAAGGGTATGGAATGGAATCTTGTGCTGGCAACGGAGAAGGCGGAAGATACTCTGACAGTGCAGGAGAAAGAAGAACAGTCCAGAGAGCAGACGGGGATCATTGCCCCCAGAAGTATTGCAGTATATGAAGGCGTTGTGATGGCAGCATCACAGGACAAGGAGAAAAAAGTTTCGGCAAGATCTTTAAAAAAGAAAACAGATGCTGCCGGAGAAAGATGATAGAACGAAATGAATATCTGGAAACATTTTAAAACGATCACACATCATAAGATCCTTGTGGCAAAGGGCTGCTTTAAGGTAAGTCTGTATAAACAGGGATTGTTGCATGATATGTCCAAGTATAGTCCCACAGAGTTCTGGGTAGGGGCAAAATACTATCAGGGGACACGCAGCCCAAACAATGCGGAACGAGAAGACATCGGTTATTCCAGCGCCTGGCTGCACCATAAGGGCCGGAATAAACATCATTACGAATACTGGATCGATTACAGCATGCAGGCACTGCCCGGTGGAATGGCTCCGGTGCCGATGCCGGATAAGTATATTGCGGAAATGATCATGGATCGGATCGCTGCCAGCAAGGTCTATATGGGAGGCGAATACACGGACAGGTCTCCTCTTGATTACTATTATCAGGGGACAGATAGGGCACCCATTCATCCGGAGACGAAGACAAAATTGCTATATGTGCTGGAAATGCTGGCAGAGGAGGGAGAGGAGAAGACCTTCCGGTTTATCAAAGAGGAACTGGTGCAGCATAAACGGTGTATGGACTGGCACCAGCTGGAGAAAGCGGAATAGAATAGTAAAAAACAGTGGTAAGTAGAGGATCCTATGAACTGTATCATTCTGTTATTGTTACTATTTTGTGGTGGAAATTCCTGTAGCAACGGCTGTAGCTGTATAGGAAACAGCAATCGCAGCTCCTGCGGAAACAACAATTCCTGTGGGAATTCCAATAACTCCTGCGGAAGCAGTAGTTCCTGTGGCAGCTCGAATGCCTGCGGCGCACGTTGTCTGGAAGACGAGGGACGCGGTGGAGACAGAGACCGCAGACCGCCCAGACCGGATTTCCCGAATTTCACACCGGTGGATGATCCGGCATTTTCCAGGAGAAATGACGGAAGATGCGAGACCTGTGGATGTGAGCAGAATTCCTGAAAATATGGGTAACAGGAAAGCCCCGGAACTGTCTTGGCAGTTCAGGGGCTTGTTTTGTCTGAAAGACTAGTTGGACATAACTTCTTTCCAGTATTTGTTGTAGAGTTCTTCGCCGTCCTCTCCGAGGTACAGGAAGGTCTCCAGATTGTTATACTGCGTCAGATCCGGGAAAGCAATGGGAGAATTCTTCAGATCTTCATCCTCGATCAGCTCTCTGGCGGCGGTATTAGGAGTACCGTAGGTGATGTACTCGAAATTCTTCAGTGCTACATCCGGATGACACATGAAATCGATGAATTTCTCCGCATTTTCCTTGTTGGGAGCATTCTTCGGGATTACCCAGCCATCGATCCAGACATTGGTGCCTTCCTCGGGAATTACGAAATCCAGATCCTCATTTTCGCTCATAACATAAAGAGCATCGCCGGAGAACATAACACCCATGGCAGCCTCGCCACCGATCATTTTATCACGTACCTGATCTACTACATAGGCCTGTACCAGAGGCTTCTGGGCAATCAGATCCTCTGTGGCAATCTGCAGTTCGGATTCGTCCAGACTGTTGGAAGAGAAGCCGTTCTTTTTCAGTGCCACCATGAAGCAGTCCTTGATGGAATCCATCATCAGGATTTCATCGGAATACTTTTCATCCCAGAGATCAGCCCATTTGGTGGGAGGGGTATCTACCAGAGTCTTATTATAGATGATTCCTACAGTTCCCCAGCAGTAGGGAACACAGTACTTGTTGCCGGGATCGTAAGCGGCAGCCTGCTCATAATACTCGGCACCGATGTTTTCCTTGGCATTGGGGATCTTGTCATAATCCAGTTCCTGGATCAGGTCGTTTTCAATCATTTTCTGTACCATGTAATCGGAAGGACATACCACATCATAAGCGGAAGAACCAGCTTCTACCTTGGGATACATGATCTCGTTGGTCTCGAACTCATCGTAGACCACTTTGATTCCGGTCTCTTTTTCGAACATGGTGATCGTATCGGGATCGATATATTCACCCCAGTTGTAGACGATGACTTCACCGTTTTCACCACCGGCGGAAGAGGACCCGCAGCCGGTCAGAGCAGTTGCGGTAAGGATACCGCACAGAAGCAGTGCAATAAATTTTTTCATTTCTTTTCCTCCTGAATCTATTTTCAAAGAATTATTTCTTCTTCTTTGCCATGGGCATGTAGTTCACCAGTAAAAGCAGAACCAGTACCGTCACAAAAATGATGGTGGACAATGCATACATTTCCGGCTTGATGCCCTTCTTTACCTCAGTGTAGATTTTGGTGGACAGTGTGTCGACACCGGGACCTTTGGTAAAGTGGGTAATGATAAAATCATCCAGTGACATGGTAAATGCCATCAGGAAACCGGAAAGGATACCCGGCAGGATATCCGGAAATACCACCTTGAAAAAGGCGTAGGTCTGGGAAGCACCCAGGTCAAGGGCGGCCTCATACGTGCTGGGGTTCAACTGCTTCATACGGGGCATTACGCTTAAGATCACATAAGGAATATTAAACGTAATGTGTGACAGCAGAATCGTACCAAAACCAAATTTGGCTCCAAGGCTTAAGAACAGAAGCATCAGGGAGATACCGGTAACAATCTCTGCGTTCAGCATGGGAATATTTGTGATTCCCATAAGGATCGTACGGCTGGTACGCTTCATGGATTGCATGGCAATACAGGCAATCGTACCAATGAAGGTGGCAATCAGTGCAGACAACACAGCCAGCGCCAGTGTATTCCACAGAGCCTGCATGATCTGTTCGTTCTGGAACAGGGCAGCATACCATTTGGTCGTAAAACCTCCCCATTTTGCACGGGTCTTGCTGGCGTTGAAGGAGAGTACGATCAGGGTAACGATGGGGGCATACAAAAAGATAAAGATCAGCCCCAGATATATTTTCTGTGCCGTTGTTTTGATCATAATGTGTTCGCCTCCCCCTCTTTATCCGTGATTACGGAGATCACCATATTGAAGATAATGAACAGCATCAGTACGATGGAAAGTCCGCTTCCCAGATTCCAGTTGCCGGTCTGGGTAAATTCCTGTTCGATGACATTACCAATGAGCAGGATTTTGCTGCCGCCTAAGATCTTACTGATCACGAAAGTGGTCAGGGCGGGGACAAATACCATAGTGATACCGCTGAACATGCCGGGCAGACTTAAGGGGAAGATGATCCGTACAAAGGTCTGCACACCGTTGGCACCAAGATCATAAGCGGCGTTGATTACGCTCTTGTCGATCTTGACCAGTACATTATAAAGAGGCAGTACCATAAAAGGCAAAAAGTTGTATACCATACCCAGTACGATGGCAGAGGGTGTATTGATAATATTTAACGCCGGCAGATGCAGGGTGGAGAGGATGCTGTTGATGACACCTGTCTTCTCAAGCAGTGTCTGCCATGCCAGGGTACGAAGCAGGAAGTTCATCCACATGGGCAGGATAAAGATCAATACCAGAAACGAGTTCTGGTTGACATTCATGTTACACAGGATCATGGCAAGGGGATATGCCAGAAGCAGGCAGATCACAGTGCTGATCACGGATAACTTCAGCGCTTCCCACAGAGCCTTGGAATGCTCGGCGGTTGCGATCGCCAGAATATTATCCAGCGTAAAAGCACCGCTCTTATCGGTCAGACCATAGTAGAAGACCATGCACAGGGGCACGATGACAAACATGGCTGACCAGAAGATAAAAGGGAGCGATAATAATTTTTTATTCATTGACACCAATCGCCTCCTCATCCTCGGATTCCGGCTTCTTCATGATCTGGATGTTGAACGGATCCACTTTGATGCCGACTTTGGTCCCCACAGGAACCATTTTCGTGGACTGTACCAGCCACTCGAAACCGTTGGCCATAACTTCCATTTCGTAATGGACACCTTTGAAAATGGAATGGGTCAGTGTACCATGGATAATACCTTCTTCCGGTGCTACCAGCTCCACGTCCTCGGGACGGATGACTACGTCGACGGGCTTGTTTTCTCCGAAACCGGTATCCACACAGTCAAAGCGGGCACCAAGGATCTCTACCAGACGATCTCTGATCATGGTTGCACCGATAATGTTACTGTCACCGATGAAGTCGGCAACGAAAGCGTTCTCCGGCTCGTTGTAGATACTTTCGGGAGTGCCGATCTGCTGGATATAGCCCTGGTTCATGACCACGATGGTATCGGACATGGTCAGAGCCTCCTCCTGGTCGTGGGTGACATAGATAAAGGTAATTCCCAACTCATTTTTCAGACGGATCAGTTCGTACTGCATGTCCTGACGCAGTTTCAGATCCAGTGCACCCAGAGGCTCATCCAACAGCAGAAGCTTGGGCTCATTTACGATAGCACGGGCAATGGCGATACGCTGCTGCTGACCGCCGCTTAAGGAATCCGGCATACGGTTCTCGAAACCGTCCAGATTGACTAACTTCAGGGCATATTTAATTTTATCATTAATATAAGATTTACTTTTACCGCTGATCTTTAATCCGAAAGCAATGTTCTCCGCAATGGTCATATGAGGGAAAAGAGCATACTTCTGGAATACGGTATTTAAATTGCGCTTATTGGGTGGAAGGTTAGTGATATCCCGGCCTTCGAAAATGACCTGACCTTTATCAGGGGTCTCGAAACCGCCCTGGGGCCCAACAGAGTCAGAAACTCGTTCTCGCGGATGTACAGATTGAGATCATCCAGAACCATCTGATTGTCAAATGATTTTGAGATGTTCACTAAATTGACTAAAGCATTTTTCATCAATTTTTTCCTTCCTGATGTAAAAAATCCTGCAAAAAATCTTCGAAAAACCTAAATGAAAATTTTTTGCAAGTCGAATTAATATTATACGTAAATACACGGAAAGTCAATGTGAAGTTTTGCAATTTCTGGCCTAATTTACATAAACTTTACCCTGTGGAAAAAACAGGAGTATTTTTCGGGAATTTTGCAGAAAAAATGTTTCACAATTTTCAGAATTGTGCTATATTTATAAACATAAAAAAAGACATAGAACGCTAAGGAGGATCCGGTCATGAGCAAGGAAAAATATGTTGCCTACATTTCCAGTTACACACAGGGGGACAGTCATGGCATCAGAATATATGATGTGGATATGAAAAACGGCCGTTTTAAGGAGAAAGATAAGGTAGAGATCACGAACTCTTCCTATCTGACCATTTCCCACAACGGAAAGTTTCTTTATTCTATAACGGATTTTGGTGTGGAGGCTTATACCATCCAGCCGGACGGAGATCTGGAGCTGATCAACTTTGCACCAATCAATGGTATGAGAGGCTGCTATGTTTCTACGGATTATACGGATCGGTATCTGTTTGTAGCCGGTTATCATGACGGTAAGCTGACAGTACTCAGACTGAAAGAGGACGGTTCCATCGGCGAAATCACTGATGAAATCTACCACAAGGGTCTGGGCAGTATGGCAGAGCGGAATTTCCGTCCCCATATCAACTGTGCCCGCATGACACATGATAATAAGTATCTTCTGGTGGCAGATCAGGGTATGGATCATGTCAATGTATATCGTTTTGATGTGGAGAAGGGCAAGGTAAAGCTGGAGGATATCATCCGCAGTGAGATGGAATCCGCACCCCGTCATATCAAGATTTCCGAGGATGGCAAGTATATTTACATTCTCCATGAATTAAAGTGTTATATTGATGTATACGAATATGCGGACAATAATAACGACCCTACCTTTGAGAAGATCCAGACGGTAGAGCTGATCAAGCTGACCAGAGGCAACACCAACAGTGCCAGCGCCTTCAGTTTTTCATTGGATTACAATTATCTGCTCAGTTCCATTGCAGGGGATAATTCTGTTATCGTATTTGATGTAGACAAGAAGACAGGACTTTTGAAGAAGAACTTCCTGCTGCCGATCAGCGGTGAGTATCCCAAGGATGCAGAGTTCTTCCCGAACAATAAGTTTCTGGTGTCTTTGAATCATGAAAGTAATACGATGACCTTCTTCCATATTGATCTGGAGCATGGAACGATGATCATGAATGGACCGGCAATGAAGGTCAATATGCCCAACTGTATTTTGTTCCATAAGTTGGGGTAGGTATTATTTTAGTAATAACCCCCCGCAGCCTCGGCTGGGGTAAGAAACGCGGCACGCTTTCGCTCTGTCGCAGAGCGTAACGGCACATAAGCGGTCAGAATACGCCCGCTAAGTGCTGACGTCTGCTTACGGCCTGCTTATTCTTACACCCATCCGGGGCTGCTTGCTTATTTTAATAACCTTGTGATATGAGATGGGATTTGGTAAAATAAGAACATATAGAAATTGGGAGGTAGGAGTATGGCACAGATCAGACCATTTAGGGCATATCGTCCCTGTCAGGGGATGGAGAAAAGGATTGCGGCGCTTCCTTATGATGTATATAACAGGGAGGAAGCGTGTGAAGTGGTGAAGAAGAATCCGGACTCTTTTCTGGTGGTTGATCGGGCGGAGACGCAGTTTGGCGAGGAAGTAGACACATATGCGGACTGTGTGTATGAGAAAGCGGATCAGCTGCTTCGGGAGAAAATTCAGGAAGGAAAATTTGTACAGGATCCGACGCCATGTTTCTATCTGTATGAACTGACCATGGACGGGAACAGCCAGACCGGTGTAGTGGCTTGTGCCTCTATTGACGATTACCGGAACAATGTGATCAAAAAGCATGAAAATACCAGAGCGGATAAGGAGGAAGACCGTATCCGCCATGTAGATACCTGCAGTATGCAGACGGGGCCCATTTTCCTGGCATATCGGGCGAAAGAGGAACTGCAGAACAAGATCGGAGAGATCAAAACACAGACACCGGTATACGATTTTGTCAGTGAGGACGGCATCGAACATCGTGTGTGGGTGATTTCGGAGGCTGCGGATGTGGCAATGATTGAAGAGGCATTTGCAAAGATCCCGGCTATTTATATTGCGGACGGTCATCATCGTTGTGCCTCAGCGGTAAAGGTGGGATTAAAGCGCAGAGAGCAGCATCCGGATTATACGGGAGAAGAGGAATTCAATTATTTCCTGTCGGTGATTTTCCCAGATGAAGAACTGCAGATCCTGGATTATAACCGGGTGGTGAAGGATTTAAACGGTATGGATGTCGATGCGTTCCTGGCAGCCATCGAAGAACATTTTATGATAGAGAAAAAAGGACGTATTCCTTACCGGCCGGAGAAAAAAGGAGCTTTCGGTATGTTCCTGGAAGATGAGTGGTACTGTCTTACAGCGAAGAAGGAGATTCGGAGCGAAGATGCTGTGGAAGGACTGGATGTATCTCTTTTACAAAATTACCTGTTGAATCCTGTTCTGGGAATCGAAGATCCAAAGACCGATAAGCGGATCGATTTTGTGGGAGGTATCCGGGGACTTGCGGAACTGGAGCGGAGAGTACATACCGATATGAAGGTGGCATTTTCCATGTATCCTACTTCCATCGGGGAACTTTTTGCAGTGGCGGATGCGGGACGTCTGATGCCTCCGAAGTCCACCTGGTTCGAGCCGAAGCTGCGCAGCGGTCTGTTTCTGCATGAGATAGAGCGGTAATACCTACGACCGGATAAGCAAAATAGTGACAGAATAGAATGCAGCAGACTACACGCCGCAGAAAAGAGGGAATATGACAAACAAACTTTATAAACTGATGAACTGGGCAAAGATAGAAGAAATCACTTATTCTGAATGTGATAATCCCCATGAACTGTTAGGACCTCATAAGCAGGGAAGTAAAATGCTGGTACAGGCATTCTTCCCGGGAGCAGAAAAGGTGACGATCCACTGGAAGAAGACAGGACAGGTAGGCGAAGCTTTTCTGGCAGATGTCCCTATGGAACTGGCAGACGAAGAAGGTTATTTCGCAGCCCTGATAAATGCCGGGAAGATGGCACCTTATGAATATTTGGTGGAATATGGAAAGACAGAAGAGCGTGAAGCCCACAGAATGATCTGCGGCGATGCTTACCGGCATGTTCCCCAGATCACGAAGGAAGATATGGATCGTTTTGCAGTCGGTGTTCATTACACCATTTATGAAAAACTGGGCGCACATCCCATGGAACTGGATGGGGATAACGGCACGTATTTTGCTGTGTGGGCGCCGAATGCCATGCGTGTCAGCGTAGTAGGTGATTTCAATGAATGGGACGGGCGGATCCATCAGATGAGACGCCTGGGAGATTCCGGTATTTTCGAATTGTTCATTCCCGGCGCAGAAGCAGGAGACTGCTATAAATATGAATTGAAGATCAAAGGTGGACTGACTTATCTGAAAGCAGACCCTTACGGCAACGCCGCGCAGAAGAGACCGGAGACAGCTTCCGTCATCGCTGACCTGCGAGATTTTTCGTGGGATGACAGCGAATTCTTGAAAAAAAGGGAAAGCTACCAGTGCGGAAATGCTCCGGTCAGTGTGTATGAAATGTATCTGGGAAGCTTTGTGACGCCGGACGAGGGACAGGATTATGCGAACTATCGTGAGATCGCTCCGAAGGTCATTGACTATGTAAAAAAAATGGGATACACCCATGTGGAACTGATGCCGGTTATGGAACATCCTCTGGATGCTTCCTGGGGATATCAGGTGATCGGTTATTATGCACCGACTGCCAGATACGGTACACCGGAGGACTTTATGTTCTTCGTGAATGAACTGCATAAGGCGGGAATCGGTGTGATCCTTGACTGGGTGCCTGCGCATTTCCCAAGGGATTCTTACGGTTTGTCCGCATTTGACGGCACCTGTCTCTATGAGCATCAGGATCCCAGACAGGGCAGTCATCCGCACTGGGGCACCCTGATCTACAATTACGGTCGTCCCCAGGTATCGAACTATCTGATCGCCAATGCATTGTTCTGGGTGGAGAAATATCATGCGGACGGTATCCGTATGGATGCGGTAGCCAGCATGCTTTATCTGGATTACGGCAGACAGGACGGGGAATGGATTCCCAATATGTACGGTGGTAATGAGAATCTGGAAGCCATCGAGCTGATCAAACACTTTAATTCAATCCTCAAAAAGAGAGATCCCGGGGTATTGTCCATTGCAGAGGAAAGCACGGCATTTCCCATGATCACCGGATCGCTGGAGGAAGGCGGACTGGGATTTGACCTGAAGTGGAACATGGGCTTCATGAATGACTATCTGGATTATATCAAATACGATCCCTATTTCCGCAGCCACCACCACGGAGAGCTTACTTTCAGCATGATCTATGCCTACAGTGAGAAGTTCATGCTGGTATTTTCCCATGATGAAGTGGTACACGGCAAGGGAACTCTGCTTGGTAAAATGCCTGGAGACAGGGCACAGAAGCTTGCTAATTTACGTCTGACTTACGGTTATATGATGACCCATCCCGGCAAGAAGCTTCTCTTCATGGGACAGGATCTGGCGGAAGAGAAAGAATGGAACGAAATGCGTCAGGTAGAGTGGCAGCTGGAGGAACAGAAGGAAAATGCCGGTGTCCAGAAACTGGTGAAGGATCTGAATGTACTTTACAGAGAGAATAAGGCATTGTATGAATGCGATGATCAGGCGAAGGGATTCCAGTGGATGAACGAGATCTCTGCCAATGAATGCTATGTAAGCTTTGTGCGTAAGGGAGAAGAGGCAGAGGAACTGCTTCTGGTCGTAGCAAACTTCTCCGGAGTACCCAGAGAGATCACCACAGGTGTGCCTTACGAGGGAAAATACAAGGAGATCCTGAACACGGATGCTGTGCAATATGGCGGTACCGGTGTGGTCAATGACCGTGTGAAACGTGCGGAGGACGTGGAATGGGATGACAAAAAGCAGTCCGTTACCGTGAAAATGGCTCCCCTTTCCTTAAGCATTCTGCAGTTTATTCCTTATACCGAGGCAGAACTGGAAAAAGTGATCGAGAAGCGTATCCGCAAGAATACACCGATCCGCAAGACCGCAGGCAAGACTACAAAAAGAAAACAGGAGAAATAAGGCAACATGGATCTGACAGATAACGTAATTGAAGAGGTGCAGAAAAAAGAAGGACTGATCGCATCTTTCCTGGATACCCTGCCGGAAAAGGCACTGAATCTTGGCATCCGGATCGGACTGGCACTGGTATTCTTTTTCATTGGAATGCAGCTGATCAGGCTGATCCGCAAGATCATCCGTAAATCTATGAACCGGGCGGGAGCAGAGACCGGTGTGATCCAGTTCGTGGACTCTTTTGTAAAAGCTTCTTTATATATAATACTGATCCTGACACTGGCGTCCTCCTTCGGCGTGGACGCAGCCAGCATTGTGGCGTTGCTGGGATCGGCCGGCGTGGCCATCGGTCTGGCAGTGCAGGGAAGTCTGTCTAATCTGGCGGGCGGTGTGCTGATTTTATTATTGAAGCCGTGGGAGATTACATTGTGGAAGGCTCCTCCGGTAAGGAAGGTACAGTAAAAGAGATCCAGATCTTCTATACAAAGCTGTTAACCTATGATAATCAGACGATTATTCTTCCAAACGGCAATCTGGCAAATAACACCATTGTGAATGTCACTGTTGCCGAATCCAGGCGATGTGATGTGAAGGTGTCTATTGCTTACAGCGCAGATATTAAGAAGGCAAAGGAAGTTCTGACAAAGGTTCTCTCTGAAGATCCCGATACTATAAAGGAAAGAGAGCATTTTGTATTTGTAGATGAACTGGCAGACTCCGGAATCAACCTATGTGTACGCTGCTGGTTCAAAAATGAGGATTTCTGGCAGGGAAAATGGCGTATTACCGAACAGTGTAAGTATGCACTTGATAAAGCAGAAATTGAAATACCGTTCCCGCAGATGGATGTGCATATGCGTTAATTAAAAATAGATATTGAATTTTACAGACTATAATGATAATATTACCGTTGTGATTCAATGTTTTAATATTTACAATTTTAGGAGGAAAAAATTATGAAAAAGTTTCTGGCACTTGCACTTGCATCTGTCATGGCTGTTTCTCTGGTAGCATGCGGCAGCACCAATGCTGACACCAATGCAGAATCCAGTGTGGCAGCTACCACCACTGCAACAACTGCAGAGAGCAGCAGTGAAGAACCCGGTCTGAAGATCGCTATCGTATCCAGCCCCTCCGGCGTGGATGATGGTTCCTTCAACCAGGACAACTACAACGGTGTTCTGAAGTTTATTGAGGAGAATCCGAATGCAACCGTAACCCCCATCCGTGAGGAGACCGGTGACAGCGCAGCAGCTGTTCAGGCTGTAGCTGATGTTGTAGCTGATTATGATGTTATTGTATGCTGTGGTTTCCAGTTTGCAGGTATCGGCAATCTGGCACAGGAGAATCCGGATACCAAGTTCATCCTGATCGATTCCTGGCCTACCGTTGATGGTACCGAAGTAACCGCAGATCAGGTGATCGACAACGTATACGCTGCTTACTATGCTGAGCAGGAGAGTGGTTTCTATGCAGGTATGGCTGCAGCTCTGTCTACCACCACAGGTAAGGTAGCAGTAGTAAACGGTATTGCATATCCTTCCAACGTGAACTACCAGTATGGCTTCGAGTGCGGTGTTAAGTATGTGAACGGTACCGAAGGCATGAACGTAGAAGTAGTAGAGCTTCCTTCTTACGCAGGTACCGATGTTACCGGCGCTAACGTAGGCGGTAACTATGTTGGTAACTTCTCCGATGAAGCTACCGGTAAGGTACTGGGTAATGCTCTGATCGCTGAAGGCGTGGACATCCTGTTCGTAGCAGCAGGTGGTTCCGGTAACGGTGTATTCACCGCTGCAAAGGAAGCTGAAGGCGTTAAGGTGATCGGTTGTGATGTTGACCAGTATGATGACGGTGCAAACGGTGACAGCAATATCGTTCTGACCAGTGGCCTGAAGGTAATGCATGATACTGTTTACAACGTACTGAACGAAGTAAAAGACGGTTCCTTCAAAGGTGCTAATGTGACTCTGACCGCAGCAGATGATGCTACCGGTTTCGTAAGTGAGGAAGGCAGATGCCAGCTCACCGCAGAGGCTATTGAGAAGATCAATGCAGCACAGGCTCTGTTAAAGGAAGGCAAGATCGTTCCTGCGGCAAACTTTAACGGTGTAACTCCGGAGACCTTTACCTGGTAGGAAGAATGGATTCACAAGAAGGTGATGGTGAGGAACTGTCACCTTCTTCTTGTTTTAACTGCTGTTTAAGCAGGAAAATGTACAGAAATGAGGATGAACATGTCGGAATATATTGTTGAGATGAAACACATCACCAAACGTTTTCCCGGGATCGTAGCCAATGACGATGTGACGATCCAGATCAAAAAGGGAGAGATCTTTGCCCTTCTGGGAGAAAATGGTGCAGGAAAATCCACCTTGATGAGTATGCTGTTCGGAATGTACGAACCGGATGAAGGAGAGATCTATATCCGGGGTGAAAAGGTGAAGCTGGAATCCCCCAATCATGCCACCAAATTAAACATCGGTATGGTACACCAGCATTTCAAACTGGTATCCAACTACACCATTGCTGAGAATATCGTAATGGGTATGGAGCCGGTGAAGAAGGTGCTGGGATGTATTCCGGTAGTGGATATGAAGAAGGCCAATCAGGATATCCGGAACCTTTCGGAAAAATACGGACTGGCAGTGAACCCCACCGATGTGATCAGCGACATTAATGTCTCTACACAGCAGAGAGTAGAGATCTTAAAGATGCTTTACAGAGAAGCGGAGATCCTCATTTTTGATGAACCCACAGCGGTTCTGACACCGCAGGAGATCGATTTCCTGTTGGATATTATCAAATCTCTGCGGGATGACGGCAAGACTATCATCCTGATCACACATAAACTGGAAGAAATCAAACGGATCGCGGACAGATGTGCCATCCTGAACCACGGACGTCTGATGGATGTCATGGATGTGGCTACCACGTCCACCAAAGTCATGGCCAACAAAATGGTAGGCCGTGAAGTGAATTTTGAGACAGAAAAAGAGCCTGCAAAACCGGGTAAGACCATACTCAGTATCGAGAAACTGAATGTTTACAATAAACAGGATTTCCAGGTGGTAAAGGATGTATCTCTGGAGGTACATTCCGGTGAGATCGTTGCGATCGCAGGTGTGGCAGGCAACGGACAGGTAGAAATCGCAGATGCTATTGCGGGACTGGTACCGGTGCGTTCCGGCAAGATCCTGTTAAACGGCAGAGATATTACGAACCTGTCTATCAGAGAACGAACGACCGAAGGAATTTCCTATATTCCCGAGGATAGACAGAATTACGGACTGGTCATGGATTTTACCCTTTCGGAGAATCTGGCACTTCGTAATTATTACAAAGAGCCGTTCTGTCATAAGGGAGTACTGGATCAGAAGATTTTTGAAGACAACAGTGAAAAACTGATAGAAAAATACGATATCCGAAGCGGCCAGGGCAGCAAGACAGTGGTACGTTCCATGAGTGGTGGTAATCAGCAGAAAGCCATTATTGCCAGAGAAGTGGAACAGGATGCCTCCCTGATGATCTTTGTGCAGCCCACCCGTGGACTGGATATCGGTGCCATAGAGAATATCCACAAGCAGATCATTGCAGAGAGAGATAAGGGCAAGGCAATCCTTCTGATCTCTCTGGAATTGGATGAGATCATGAATTGTGCAGATACCATCGCAGTTATTTATAACGGAAGCATACAGAAGATCGCCAAAGCCAGTGAACTGACCACCAATGAAGTGGGAGAGTTCATGATGGGCGTAAAAAACAAGGAGAAGGAGGCATAAGACCATGAAAAAATTTACAAAATTATGGAATGCGGTAAAGATTCCTCTCCTTGCGATCCTTTGTAGTCTTGTGGCAGGTGGTGTGATCATCGCTGTGACCGGTTCCAATCCCTTTAAGGCTTATTACGCACTTCTACAGGGAGGCGGACTGGCACCCAAGTCCTCCTACGCCAGCTACAAGAGTATGCTGACGGACTTTATGAGTTATGTGAACTATTTTACCCCCATGATCTTCGCGGCACTGGCTGTGGCGGTAGCACTCCGCGCCGGACTGTTTAATATCGGCGTCTCCGGACAGATGCTGGCAGCCGGATTTACCGCAAGCATCGTTGTGGGCTACAGCAGTCTGAACGCCGTGCTGGCAAAGCCGCTGGTAGTGATCATCGGCCTGATCGTCGGTGGTCTGGTGGGGGCACTGATCGGTTTCCTGAAATACCGGTTTAATATCAATGAGGTCGTTTCCTCTATTATGTTAAACTATACGTTCCAGTATGTGATCAGTTTCTTCATCAATACCTTTTTCGTGGATCCGGTCTCCAGACAGTCAAAGGAAATCTCCGCAGCTTCCAGACTGACACTGATGGATACCATGGTGGGCAATCTGAAAATGGATATTCCGCTGGGAATTATTCTGGCTCTGCTTACGGTGGTGGCTGTATGGTTCCTGTTAGAGAAGACAAAGCTTGGTTATGAACTGAAGGCTGTGGGCTATTCCCGCAGTGCTGCAAAATATGCAGGTATCAAGGTAGGCAGAAGCATGGTACTGTCCATGACGATTTCCGGTGCACTGGCCGGACTTGCCGGTGTGACTTATTATCTGGGCTATGTGGGATCCATTCAGCCAAAGGTATTGATCAGTACCGGATTTGATGCCATTGCGGTATCCCTGCTTGGTAACAACAATCCCTTCGGTATTGTATTTTCTACTATGCTGATCACCCTGATCAGCAAGGGAAGTACTTATATGAAATCTGCGGCCGGCGTGGATGCGGAGATTGCATCCGTTATCACCGGTATCATCCTTTTGTTCAGCGCATGTAATGCTTACATCAAGTGGAAAATGGAGCGAAACAGAAGAGAGAAAACCAACAAGACAAAGGAGGACAAATAAATGGATATTGTGATCATTGACGGTTTATCCTTTGCACTGCCTTTATTTATTATGGCCATCGGTGGCATCTACTGTGAGAAATCCGGTGTGACCATGCTGGCGGTAGAAGGCTTACAGGGTTTTGGCGCCTTTATCGGTGCATTCGTGGCGGTTGCCATTGCGGGAAACTTTGCCGGAGACTCTCCGGCGCCTTTCTACATTGCCATGGTTATGGCGGCTGTGGGCGGAAGTCTGTTTGCACTGATCCATGCCATGTTATGTCTGAAGTTCAAGGCCAATCAGGTTATCAGTGGTGTGGTAGTCAATATTCTGGCCATGGCGCTGACCGCATATTTAACGAAGCTGTTCAACAGAGTGGTATTTGGTGCTACGTCCGATAAGTTCGTACTGACTGTTTCTTCCAGAATTACCATCCCGGGAATCTCTAAGATTCCGGTACTGGGAGCGGTATTTACCAATCTGTATCCTTTTGAACTTGTGATTGTGGTAGTGGCTTTCGTGGCGTGGTTTGTGATGTATAAGACCCGCTTCGGCATGCATCTGCGTGCCTGCGGTGACAATCCCCATGCAGTGGATGCGGCCGGAAGACAGGTGGGACAGATCCGTCTGGCAGCCATTATGATCTGTGGTGCGTTGTCGGGACTGGGAGGTATCTGTTTCGCGTATTCCATTTCCGCAAACTTTTCCTCCAGTATTTATGTAGGTTACGGTTATCTGGCTATTGCGGCACTGATCTTCGGCAACTGGCGTATCCTGCCGACTCTGGGAGCGTGTCTGTTGTTCGGATTTGCCAGATCCGGTGGATACCGTCTGGTACAGGTACTGCAGATGCCCAGCAGTTATCAGGATCTGGTCATGATCCTGCCTTATGTACTGACTTTGCTGCTTCTGGTATTCTTCTCCAAACAGAACGGTGCACCGAGAGCACTGGGAGTGATCTACGACAAAGGTGCAAGATAAGCAGACATTTGCAGAACGCAGCTTTGCATGGCTCTGAAGAGTTACTACAAAAAAAGAGAAAGCGAAAAGCTTTCTCTTTTTTAATACATATAAGCTGAAAATGGGACTCGAACCCACGACCCCTTCATTACGAGTGAAGTGCTCTACCAACTGAGCTATTTCAGCGGACTAGGTTATTATATATGTTCTTGGGAAATTTTGCAACTGTAAAATTTATTATTTTCGCAGAACGTTTCACAAAGCCGTAAATTATGTAGGAGACCGTAAGACGAAAACGCCTGCGGATCTCCGAAAGGTCAGTTGCGGTGCTTTTTGCTGTAATGTTCCAGAGACTGTGTCAGCAGATAGAGCAGCATGGCAATCACACATAGCAGTAAGATGGAACTGATTACCATATCCAGCTGGAAGACCTGGGAACCGTAGATGATCAGGTAGCCCAGTCCCCGTCTGGCGGCGAGAAATTCCCCGATGATAACACCTACCAGGGACAGCCCGATATTGACTTTGGTGGTACTGAGCAGGGTGGGAATGGATCCCGGCAGTACCACTTTGAAAAAGATATCCCTGCGGTTTCCACCCAGTGTGCGGATCAGAATCTCCTTTTCCGGATCTACCTGATGAAAAGCGGTGTAAAAGCTGATGATGGATCCGAATACTGCCACAGAGATTCCAGCAATGATGATGGTGTTGATCCCGGTGCCCAGCCAGACAATAAACAGAGGAGCCAGAGCGGATTTCGGAAGGCTGTTGAGCAGTACCAGATAAGGCTCTAAGATCTCCGACAGCTGCCTGGAAAACCACAGCAGAGTGGATAACAGAAGACTGACGAAAAATACCAGCAGGAAACTCAGGATCGTTTCTAACAGTGTGATACCGATATGCATCGGAAGGGACCGTTCTGTCCATAATTCTCCAAGGCACAGAATGACTCTGTGGGGACTGGAGAAAAAGAAACTGTCGATCCAGTCAAGATCTGCACTTACTTCCCACAGGAGTAAAAAGATTCCCAGAAGAAAAAAGCGCAGGAAGGAGACCTGTCTGTGATGGCTTTTGTGTTTTCGAAGATATTGTTCCTGAACGGTCAGAGGTTGTTTAATTTGTGGTCTCATCCGTTAATTCCTCCCAGAGTTGTTTGAAATAATATGGAAATTCTGGCGCATTTCTGGCAGCCAGCGGTGATGCATCCGGAAGCGTGAGCCGGATGGGGAGAACGGCCTTGATCGTCGCCGGCCTCGCAGACAGTACATAGACCTTGTCGGCCAGACTGATGGCCTCCGACAGATCGTGAGTGACGATGATCATAGTCTTACCAGCCTGCCGGATCAGCCGGCAGATATCCGCGGATACCATGAGCCTGGTCTGGTAATCCAGGGCGCTGAAGGGTTCATCCAGAAGGAGCAGCTGGGGATCCAGGGCAAGGGTGCGGATCAGGGCAGCACGTTGCTTCATGCCGCCGGACAATTCGCTGGGACGTTTATCCTGAAAGCTTTCCAGACCATAGTCGGACAGAAGCTGTTTCACATAGTCGGTACGCTCTTTGGTAAGAGCATGATGGATCTCCAGTCCCAGAGTGACATTCTGGTAGATGGTACGCCATTCGAAGAGATGATCGTGCTGCAGCATATAGCCGACACGGGGATAGTGAAGGGATCCGTCGGGATTGTTGACTACGATGGTGCCGGTCTCCGGAGCAAGCAGTCCCGCAATGATAGACAGCAGCGTGGACTTCCCGCAGCCGCTGGGACCTACTAAAGCGACAAATTCCCCTTCCTCCACCTGAAAGGAGACATCTTTTATGGCACCGGTCTCGCCAGCAAGATTATGATAGGAGTAACCTATGTTTTTTAATTCGATGAGAGCTCCCATAAAAAGGCATACTTCCTTAACTTGAATATTTATTGTTATAGTATGAATTTAAAAGAAAAAAGTGTTTTTGCTACCCGAAAGTGATGAAATTCACTGTATTGCATTAAAGTGTCGTTTGTGATATGATTAATTGCAATCAATGTCTATGAGAAAAATTGTCTGATAGGCTGCTGACAGAATAAAAAGATGGGAGAATGACCATGGCGCAATTATGGGGAGGACGCTTTACGAAACAGACCGATCAGCTGGTATTTGATTTCAATGCGTCCATAACATTCGATAAGAGATTGTTTCATGAAGATGTCACCGGAAGTATCGTACATGCCACCATGCTGGCAAAGCAGGGAATCCTCACCGAGGAGGAGAGAAAGAGCATTATCGAAGGACTGACCGGTATTTTAGAGGATGTGGATGCCGGAAAGCTTACAATCGACGAAACCCAGGAGGATATCCACAGTTTTGTAGAGGCAACCCTGATCGACCGGATCGGTGATGCAGGCAAAAAGCTTCACACCGGACGCAGCCGTAACGACCAGGTGGCGCTGGACATGCGTCTCTATACCAGAGCGAGAGTGGCAGAGACAGACGGACTTCTGGAAAAGCTTCTGGAAGCCATTCTGGACACCATGGAGAACAACTTAGAGACCTATATGCCGGGATTCACCCATTTACAGAAGGCACAGCCCATTACTCTGGCTCATCATTATGGTGCCTATTTTGAAATGTTCAAGAGGGACAGACAGCGTCTGGTCGATATTTACAAACGTATGAATTATTGTCCTCTGGGAGCAGGAGCACTGGCCGGTACCACGTATCCGTTAGACCGTGAGTATACCGCAAAGCTGCTTCGTTTTGAAGGACCGACATTAAACAGTATCGATTCCGTGGCGGACAGAGATTATCTGATCGAGTTCCTTTCCGCACTTTCCACGATCATGATGCATTTAAGCCGTTTCAGCGAAGAAATCATTATCTGGAATTCCAATGAGTACCAGTTCGTGGAACTGGACGATGCCTATTCCACTGGAAGCAGCATTATGCCTCAGAAGAAGAACCCGGATATCGCCGAACTGGTAAGAGGCAAGACCGGAAGAGTCTACGGTGCCCTGATGGCGTTACTTACCACCATGAAGGGACTGCCCCTTGCTTATAATAAAGACATGCAGGAAGACAAGGAGATGGCTTTTGATGCCATGGATACCGTAGCGGACTGTATTGCCTTATTTACCGGCATGATAAAGACCATGAAGTTCCGTAAGGACCGTATGGCAAAGAGTGCCATGAACGGATTTACCAATGCTACGGATGCCGCAGATTATCTGGTAGGTAAGGGCGTACCTTTCCGGGATGCTCACGGCATTATCGGACGCCTGGTACTGTATTGTATTGAAAAGGATACTTCCATTGATGCCCTGAGCCTGGAAGAATTACGTTCCATCAGTGATAAGTTTGATGAGGACATTTACGATGCCATTTCCTTAAAGACCTGTGTGGAAAAGCGGCTGACCATCGGTGCTCCCGGTGCGGAAATGATGAAGCAGGTCATTGAGAAAAATAAAGAATACCTGAAAACAAATGCCATAGAAGTATATCAACAGGCTTTGGAAGACCGCATTCAGTAAGTGGAAACTGAACAGGTCTTTTGCAGATAAAATAAAAATGCACAAAGATGAGGAGGAAATGAAAAATGAGTGAAAAATTACGTGTAGGTATCCTGGGCGGAACCGGTATGGTAGGTCAGAGATTTATCTCTCTGTTGGAGAACCATCCCTGGTTCGAGGTAACGACCATTGCTGCCAGCCCCCGTTCCGCAGGCAAGACTTATGAGGAGGCCGTGGGTGACCGTTGGAAGATGACCACTCCCATGCCCGAAGCTGTGAAAAAGCTGGTAGTCATGAATGTCAATGAAGTAGAAAAAGTAGCCGCACAGGTTGATTTCGTATTCAGTGCGGTAGATATGACCAAGGATGAGATCAAGGCCATCGAGGAAGCATACGCAAAGACCGAAACCCCTGTGGTATCCAACAACAGTGCCCACAGATGGACCCCCGATGTTCCCATGGTAGTACCCGAGATCAATCCCGAACATTTCCAGATCATCGAGGCACAGAAGAAGAGACTGGGAACCACCAGAGGATTTATCGCTGTAAAGCCCAACTGCTCCATCCAGAGCTATGCACCGGTTCTGACCGCATGGAAGGAATTCGAGCCTTACGAAGTGGTAGCAACCACTTATCAGGCAATCTCCGGCGCAGGCAAGACTTTTAAGGACTGGCCCGAGATGGTAGGCAATATCATTCCTTACATCGGTGGTGAGGAAGAGAAGAGTGAGAAAGAACCCTTACGTATCTGGGGTAAAGTGGAAGGCGATAAGATCGTTCCCGCAACTTCTCCCGTGATCACCTGTCAGTGCATCCGTGTTCCGGTATTGAACGGACATACCGCAGCCGTATTTGTTAAATTCCGTAAGAAGCCCACCAAGGAGCAGCTGATCGAGAAACTGGTCACCTTCAGCGGTGAGCCTCAGAGACTGGGACTTCCCAGCGCACCGAAGCAGTTTATCCAGTATCTGGAGGAGGACAACAGACCTCAGGTGGCTCTGGATGTTGATTTCGAGAACGGTATGGGTATCAGTGTAGGTCGTCTGAGAGAAGATACCGTATATGATTACAAGTTCGTAGGTTTGTCACACAATACCTTACGTGGAGCAGCTGGGGGAGCATTGCTTTGCGCAGAACTTTTGAAAGCACAGGGTTACATCACCAAAAAATAAAGGGTGAGTGGGGTTATGAACGAGTTACGCTATCAGCTGGATCTTATGCGCGCAATGAATCAGAAACTGAGCGCTAAGGAGAGAATGTATCGTCTGTTGTGCGATACCATGGATTATGCTTATATCTACTATTCTTTTGAAAAGAATACGGTCACTACGCTGGGAAAATGGGATGATTTCTTTGACTTCCAGATTCTGGACAGAAGAGATTTTGTAAAACTTCAGGAGATGGTGGACGAACCGTATGTGCTGGCACTTCGGGAAATGCTGTTTTTGGAAAAGAGCGGTCGGGAGACGGACTCTGTGGAATGTATGCAGAGGGGAAAGAAGACCTGGCTGCAGTTTTCCAGCAGGATTTTCTACGAAGATGGCAGGCCGACGGATCAGATTATTGTGGTACAGAATATCACCAAACAGAAAACACAGAACGAAGAGCTTCTCTACATGGCGTATTACGACAGTCTGACCGGACTGTACAACCGTAATTATTTTGTGCGTCTTCTGACCGAATTTCTTCGTCGGGCCAAAGAGGATAACCGGCTGGTCAGCGTGCTTGTTATTGATATTGATGATTTCCGCAAGGTAAATGACGGACTGGGAATCGTGGCGGGGGACGAACTGGTACAGCAGTTTGGCTCTTTTCTGAAGGAATTTAACGGGGATGATGTGATCGTCTGCCACCTGACCAGTGATGTCTACTGCATGGCCATTTATGATCCTTGTGGGAACAAAAGTGTGGAACATATTCATAAGGAGATTGTTAAGCGCACCAGGGAGCCGTTTTATCTGGTGGGCGGGCAGGTCCTGAACATCACCGTAAGTGTCGGTGTGGCGGAATATCCGGAGGCTGCGACTTCCGCACTGGAACTGATCAACTGTGCGGAAATCGTAATGTTCAAGGGAAAAGCAATGGGCAAGAACCGGATCCAGTATTTCGATACGCCGATCCTGAACGATTTCCTGAAAAATGTAGAACTGGACAGCAAATTAAAAGAGGCTGTTTTTGAGAATAATTTTCTGCTGTATTATCAGCCCCAGTATTATGCGGGCAACCGTAAACTGCGGGGCGTGGAGGCACTGATCCGCTGGAAGGATGGCAACGGCAGAATGATCAGTCCGGCAAAATTCATTCCCATTGCGGAGAAGAACGGAACGATCATTCCTATCGGCAACTGGGTACTGGAACAGAGTATCCGTACTTTTTCCGAATGGAGGAACCGTTACGGAGTTCCTTTTGTGCTGTCAGTGAATATTTCCGCGTTGCAGTACCAGAAGGAAGATTTTGTGGAAACCCTGCTGAATATCATTCATAAATACGATGTGGATCCGGATGAAATCGAACTGGAGATCACAGAAAGCATTTTGATCGACGATTTCAGTGCAGTTACCGAGAAAATGCAGTTGTTGAAGGAGTACGGGATTCGCATTTCACTGGATGACTTCGGAACAGGATTTTCTTCCCTGTCTTACTTAAAGAAGCTGCCTATCAATACGCTGAAGATTGATAAATCATTTACCGACACGCTGCTGACGGATTCTGCGACCCGGATTATTACGGAGTCTATTGTAAGTATGGTGAAATCCCTGGGATTTGAGTCCATTGCGGAAGGCGTGGAGGAAGAACAGCAGTATAAATATCTGCGGGCCATCGGGTGTGATATCATTCAGGGATATCTGTTTGGAAAGCCGTTGTCACAGGAAGAGATCGAACAACTGTTGCAGAAGATGTACTGATCTGCTGGGTCAGAAAGAAAGAGGCTGCCATGCTGACTGGAAGGGAACAGGAAACAGCTTTTTTGGAAAATCATTATAAGAGAACAGGGAGTCAGATCCTGGTGGTGTATGGACAGAGAGGCGTTGGCAAGACGGCTCTCTTAACCTCTTTTACGGAGAAAAAACAGACGTTGCGTTATAGTGCGGGAAACTGTTCTTCCAGAGAACAACAATATTTGTGGGGACGGGAACTGCGAAGCCGGGGAAAGGAGATTGCAGAGTATCCTTCCTGGCGGGAATTGCTGGAATGCATGACAATACAGAAAGGCGAAACGACAGCAGATAAGAAAGTACTTATCATAGAGAATTTTCAGTATCTTTTAAAAGGGGATACTTTGTTTTTGCAGGAACTGATCCGGTTCCTGAAGGAGAAAAAAGAAGCACTGTTAGTGATCCTGACCACCTATGCCTCCGGCTGGGTGGAGAACAGCATGATTTCCAAAGTGGGAAATCTGGCATTTTCCGTCAGCGGATTTCTGAAGGTGAAGGAACTGCCTTTTTCCGCCATGCGTAAGATATTTTCCGACTATACAGTACAGGAAAGTATTTCGCTTTATGCGACATTGGGAGGGCTGCCGGGACTGTGGCGGCTGCTTTATCCGCAGAATTCGGCAGAAGAAAATCTGATCCGGCTGCTTTTACAGAGGAACAGCTTTCTGCCGGAGCTTATGATAAAATGGCTGTCGGAGGAATCGCGGGAGACGGCAGTTTATGCCACCATTCTGGCAACGCTGGCAGACGGAAGACATGGAAAACTGAACGATATGTATGCACATACCGGATTTTCCCGGGCCAAGATCAGTGTATATCTGAAGAATTTGATGGAACTGGAGCTGGTGGAGAAGGTGCTGCCCGGTACATATGAGATCTGTAATGCGTTTGTCCGGTTTTATTTTTGCTTTCTGTTTCCTCATCAGACGTCTGAGCGGACAGAAGGCAGTACATTTTATGAAAAATACATCCGGGAAGAATATAATGATTTTCAACTGTTGACCTATCGCCGGATCTGTCAGGAAGTGCTGCAGGGACGTTTCCGGACGGTTGAACTCTGGAACAGCAGACAGGGGAAAATCTATTTTCTGTGCAGGGAGGACACCGGCAGAAAGATCGTGGTGGATTATTCCGGCACGGTATGTTATACTTCGAAAGATTATGATGTGCTGCAGGCATCCATGAAGAGGGAACATGTGACTGCAGACAGCATTCTGATATTTAGCGAGAATGGATATGAGAAGACATTAACGGAAGGAACGGTACAGATACTGGTGCATTCCGTGGATGAGAACTCGTAAGACAGGAAAGATGGTATTACGTGGGTAAAAATTTATTTATTGCAGAGAAACCGAGCGTGGCAAGAGAATTTGCCAATGCTTTAAAATACAATATGCGTTCCAAAGACGGCTATCTGGAATCGGAAGAGGCTATCGTTACCTGGTGTGTGGGACATCTGGTGACCATGAGTTATCCGGAGGTGTATGATGAAAAGTTCCGGAGATGGAGCTTTGACACCCTGCCTTTTCTACCGACGGAATTCAAATACGAAGTCATTGAAAGTGCGAAAAAACAGTATACGATCGTAAGTTCCCTGCTGAACCGGCCGGATGTTACGACAATTTATGTCTGCACCGACTCCGGAAGAGAGGGAGAATACATCTATCGTCTGGTGGAGCAGATGTCGGGCGTACAGGACAAGGAACGGAAACGTGTATGGATCGACTCCCAGACGGAGGAAGAAATCTTACGTGGAATCCGGGAGGCAAAAGATCTCTCAGCCTACGACAATCTGGGAAATGCTGCCTATCTGCGGGCCAAGGAAGATTATCTCATGGGTATCAATTTTTCCAGAGCCCTGACGTTAAAATACGGCAACACGGTAAAAGGGTATCTCAAAAGAGACCGGGCAGTGATTTCTGTGGGTCGTGTCATGACCTGTGTCCTTGGAATGATCGTGAACAGAGAGCGGGAGATCCGTTCGTTCACCAAGACTCCCTTTTACCGGGTGATCGGTAATTTTAAATTACAGGAGAAGCCCTTTACCGCAGAGTGGAGAGCAGTGGAAGGCTCGAAATATTATAATTCTCCGGCACTGTATAAAGAGAACGGCTTCAAGAAAAAAGAGGATGCCGAGCGTCTGATCGCAGAGCTTACCGCAGAACCGGTGGGCCCGGTGACTGTCACCGGCATTGAGAAGAAAAAAGAGAACAAGAATGCACCGCTTCTGTACAATCTGGCGGAGTTACAGAATGACTGTTCCAAATACTTTAAGATCAGCCCGGATGAGACTTTGCGGATCGTACAGGAACTGTATGAGAAAAAGATGACCACTTATCCCCGAACGGATGCCAGAGTCCTGTCTACGGCGGTGGCAAAGGAAATCCACAAGAATATCGGTGGCTTACGCAGCTATGCTCTGGCCACTCCTTTTGCCAAAGAAGTGTTAGAGCAGGGGACCTATAAGAATATTGCGAAGACACGTTACGTGAATGATAAGCAGATCACGGATCATTATGCCATCATTCCAACGGGACAGGGACTGAACAATCTGGCAGGTCTGGCCCCTACGGCGGCAAAAGTGTACGAGGTCATTGTACGTCGGTTCCTGAGTATTTTCTATCCTCCGGCAGTCTATCAGAAGTTCTCTCTGACAGTGAAGGTAAAGGAAGAAAACTTTTTTGCCAGCTTTAAGGTACTGGTACAGGAAGGGTATCTGAAGGTGGCGAACTTCTCTTTTAAGAAGGAGAATACGGCACCGAAGGAAGATAAAGAGAATGAGAATGAAAGCGCTGATGAAAAATGTGATGCAGAGCTTACCAATCTGCTGATGCATCTGAAAAAAGGAGATTCTCTGACTGCGGATACCTATGAGATCAAGGAGGGCGAGACTTCGCCGCCCAAGCGTTACACTTCGGGAAGCATTATCCTGACCATGGAAAATGCGGGCCAGTTTATCGAGGACGAAGAACTGCGGGCCCAGATCAAGGGAAGCGGCATCGGCACCAGCGCCACGAGAGCGGAGATCCTGAAGAAACTGGTGAATATCGAATATCTGGCACTGAACAAGAAGACCCAGGTGCTGACTCCCACCCAGATGGGAGAGATGATCTATGACGTGGTATCGGATTCCATAAGACCACTTTTAAATCCGGCACTGACGGCCAGTTGGGAAAAGGGGCTTACCATGGTGGCGGATGGTGTGATCACACCGGAAGAGTACATGGGAAAGCTGACGGATTTTGTGGGAAGGCGAACTACCGCTGTACGCAGCCTGAACAATCAGGGAGTGCTATGGAGACAGTTCCAGGCTACAGAAGAATTTTATCAGAAGAAGACAAAGCAATCTAATGCCAAAAATAAGGAATAAAGATGAGGAGAAATTATCATGGAAAATATTACGATTGAGAATCTGTATGATCTGAAGGAGACCATTGCGGCAGATCTGTTCACCGAGGCAGAATATCCCTGGGAGGTGCTTCCCAGAATCCACGATTTCATTCTGGAACTGGGTAAGAGACTGCCGGAAGAAATTTATGAAAAAAGAGGCGAGGATATCTGGGTGGCAAAGAACGCAAAGGTAGCTCCTACCGCCTGCCTGAACGGTCCGCTGATCATTGATGAAGAAGCGGAGGTCCGTCACTGTGCCTTTGTCCGTGGCAATGCCATTGTGGGTAAAGGCGCGGTAGTTGGCAATTCCACGGAACTTAAGAACGTGGTTCTGTTCAATAAAGTACAGGTGCCTCATTATAATTACGTGGGAGACAGTGTGTTGGGCTTCAAGTCCCATATGGGAGCCGGTTCCATTACTTCCAACGTGAAGAGCGACAAGACGCTGGTGGTTGTAAAGAACGGAGAAGAGAAGATTGAAACCGGGCTGAAGAAGATGGGGGCCATGTTGGGAGACCATGTAGAAGTGGGTTGCAACAGCGTACTGAATCCCGGAACAGTCATCGGACGCAATTCCAACGTGTATCCTACTTCCTGTGTCAGAGGGGTGATCCCTGCCGGACATATCTTCAAAAGACCCGGAGATGTGGTGAAAAAAGATAATATCTAAAAATTAGATCATTATTATTTAAAGCATCGATGAATTTTGATTGACGAATGTCCTTTTATGGGTTATGATATTTATCAGTGCAACGCTTTGACGGGGTAAAGCGTCTGCGCATTACAGTAAGCAGATCGTAAGATCCGCAGAAAAGAGGACATTTATTATGAAAAAGAAATTATTATCTGTAGTACTTACCGCAGTAATGGCAGCATCTGTCCTGACAGGTTGTGGCAGCACCGATAACGGAACTGCTTCCACCGCAGCAGCTACCGGCACAGCTCAGAGTGAAGCAGCAGCTACTAGTGCCGCTTCCACAGATGGTAAGGTATATAACATCGGTATCTGCCAGCTGGTTGAGCATGAAGCTCTGGATGCAGCAACCCAGGGATTCCAGGATGCTTTAAAAGAAAAGCTTGGTGATAATGTAAAATTTGATCTGCAGAATGCACAGGGTGAGCAGACCACCGCAGCTACCATCTGTAATGGGTTCGTATCTGATGGTGTGGATCTGATCCTTGCCAATGCAACCTCTCCTTTACAGAGTGCAGCAGCAGCTACCACCACGATCCCCATCTTAGGTACTTCCGTAACGGATTATGCTACCGCACTGGAGATCTCCGACTGGTCCGGTGCTACCGGCAGAAATATTTCCGGTACTTCTGATCTGGCTCCTATTGAAGAGCAGGAAGCTATGTTAAAGGAACTGTTCCCGGATGTAAAGCAGGTTGGTCTGTTATATTGCTCCGCAGAAGCTAATTCTCTGTATCAGATCCAGCTGTTTGAGGCTGCTCTGGACAAAGATGGTATTGCATATAAAGAGTATGCTATCGCCGATACCAACGAAGTACAGTCCGTTACCACGGCTGCCGCAGGCGAGTGCGATGTTCTGTACATCCCTACCGACAACACACTGGCATCCGTAACCGAGACTGTATATAATGTCGTAGCTCCCGCTAAGATCCCTGTTATTGCAGGTGAAGAGGGTATCTGCAACGGCTGTGGCGTAGCAACCTTATCCATCAGCTATTACGATCTGGGATATGCTACCGGTGAGATGGCTTACGAGATCCTGGCTGAGGGCGCAGACATCACTACTATGGATGTACGTTATGCTCCCAATGTTACCAAGAAGTACAATGCCAAGATCTGTGAGGAGCTGGGTATCACCGTTCCCGATGATTACGTAGCAATTCAGTAAGAGTTATACAGGTATTTAAGTACGGTTCTAACAAAATATACTTCGATAGGGATAGCGCGTAACAGCGATATCCCTATCTGGAGTTTTAGGAGGAAAAAGAAATGTCTTACTTTATGTCACTGAATCCCCTTTCCCTGTTCAGGGCAATGCCGGGATCGATAGCACAGGGAATGATCTGGGGAGTCATGGCACTGGGAGTGTATATTACCTTCCGCCTGCTGGATTTCGCTGATCTGACCGTGGATGGTTCCATTGCAACCGGTGCTGCGGTATCCGTTATGCTGATTCGTGCGGGAGTTTCTCCTATAGCTACGCTGCCCATTGCTTTCCTGGCCGGAGCATTGGCAGGCATGGTAACGGGACTGTTGAACACCGCACTGGGAATCCCCGGAATTCTGGCAAGTATTCTGACGCAGATCTCCCTGTATTCCATTAATTTGAATATCATGGGCAAAGCAAACCAGCCGGTCAGCGTAGATAATTATCCGCTAGTGGTATCTCTGCGTTATGTGACGGACGGTTCGGTGAGCAGACTTCTGTTTTTCCTGGGAATGATCGTATTTTTACTGGCACTGATCGCTGTGATGTACTGGTATTTTGGAACAGAACAGGGTCATGCTATCCGTGCTACGGGCTGTAACGGTAATATGGCAAGAGCACAGGGCATCAATACCAACTTCATCAAAGTGCTGGCACTGATGATCTCCAACGGTCTGGTAGGACTGTGTGGTGCACTGTACGGCCAGTTCCAGGGGGCATCGGATGTCAATATGGGACGCGGTGCTATCGTTATCGGTCTGGCAGCTGTTATCATCGGTGAGGTTCTCTTCGGTAAGTTTGCCAGCAAGAGAAAGCTTGCGTTCGCATTTACCCTGGCATCGGTTATTCTGGGCGCTGTGATCTACTATATGGTATATCAGTTCGTACTGTGGCTGAAGATGCCTTCAGAGGATATGAAATTGTTCTCCGCTATCGTAGTTGCCATTTTCCTGGCAATTCCTTACTTGAAGGAGAAGAGAACACTTCGGAAAGGAGCGTCAAAGTAATGGCTTACGCATTGGAGATACAGGACGTACATAAAGTATTTAACAGAGGCACCATCAACGAGAAGGTGGCCTTGAATGGAGTAAACTTAAATCTGAATCCCGGGGATTTCGTGACGATCATTGGTGGTAACGGCGCGGGTAAGTCCACCACGCTGAATGCTATCGCCGGCGTATGGCCCATCGATTCCGGCAAGATCATCATTGATGGTACGGATATTACGAACCTGCCAGAACACAAGAGAGCAAAATATCTGGGAAGAGTATTCCAGGATCCCATGACGGGAACCGCAGCTACCATGGATATCGAAGAGAACATGGCGATTGCGTTACGTCGCGGTGAGAAGAGAACCCTTCGCTGGGGTGTTTCCAGAGAGGACAGAGAGTTATTCCGCGAGAAGCTGCAGACTCTTGGATTGGGACTGGAAGACCGTATGACCAGCAAGGTGGGGCTGTTATCCGGTGGTCAGCGTCAGGCCATCACACTGCTTATGGCAGCATTGAAGCAGCCCAAGCTCCTTCTGCTGGATGAACATACCGCAGCACTGGATCCCAAGACCGCAGCCAAGGTACTGGAGATCAGCGACAAGATCATCGCAGAGAATCAGCTGACCGCCATGATGGTAACTCACAACATGAAGGATGCCATCGTTCACGGCAATCGCCTGATCATGATGCACGAAGGCAAAGTGATTTACGATGTGGCTGGGGAGGAGAAGAAGAATCTTCAGGTGAAGGATCTGCTGGCAAAGTTCGAGGAAGTCAGCGGCGGAGAATTCGCCAATGACCGCATGATGCTGGCGTAAAAATAAGAACGGGACACGCTGCCGATTTAGGCAGCGTGTTTTTGCGTTAAATGGAAAGTTAGTTAAATACATTGGCAAAATCCACGAACTCCCGGAGCATGCGATACACATGTCTCGATGTAAGGTCTCCGGATGTGA
>OODR01000130.1_pt1 | contig 41276 bp, 30 predicted proteins | sample 1671741 | NCBI WGS metagenome assembly OODR01 (sample SAMN06348187, study PRJEB24527) | human gut metagenome | biome: human gut; feature: ankylosing spondylitis patient; material: feces | host: Homo sapiens | place: China | collected 2015-10 | reverse complement strand
CGGGACGTAATACACTTGGCTGGTTCTCTTTGATATATAATTGTACCACCTCAGCTCCTTCACACTTACCTGTATTCGTAAGAGTAACAGAACATTTTATAGTCTGTTTATCATTCATCTTGTTAGATGATAATCGTGGTTTTGTCAAAGCAAATGTTGTATAGGATAGTCCATATCCAAAAGGATAAAGCGGTTCTATCTTCTTTGTATCATACCACCTATATCCAACTAATACATCTTCCTTATAATTAACATCATACACATTAATAAGATGCTCATTTTTAAGCTCATTATAGAGTGATGCCCCTTGTGGCAAATATCCCCATGCCGGTGAATCTTTAAATGACCTTTCTATAGTCATCGGTAATTTTCCTGATGGATTTACTTTTCCGATAATAATATCAGTAAGTGCTTCAAATCCAGATTGTCCTCCATACCAACCATAAATCAAAGCTGCTAATTGTTCGTTCCATGCTGACATATCAATCGCAGACCCAGTATTGATAATAGCAATAGTGTTAGGATTATTTTTAGTGATATAGCGCATAAATGATTCGTCTTCCCTAGGTAAAGCAAACGGACGTTCTACGGCTTCTTTATCCCGTGTACCCATACTCAATAAAACAACATCAGCCTCTTTTATCTCTGCCACAGTAGGCTTTTCAATATAATATACAGTTCGCCCAAAGACTTTCTGCAAAGCATCAATCAGACTTACATTATTATACCCTATCACTTCTGCCGCACCATAGCCACGAGGTATTTCATATACAAATTTACCGGTTAATAATATTTTTCTATTTTTTGTAGGATCAAGCGGTAAAATTTCATTCCTGTTTTTAAGTAATACCACACCTTCTTCTGCAACTCGCCTCGCAGTCTGCTCATGTTCAGGATATTTACTTAACAAAGTCGTGTCATACTTAGGCCTGCTATAAAATCCCATGGCAACACAAGTAGCCAAAGTGGGCCGTATCATATCGTCTAAATCCTTCTCTGTTATTTTCTTTTCATGATATAAATCCAATACTGATACTCCAAAATTATATGAACCCGGCATTTCCAGATTTTGACCTGATTTAATAACCTTTTCCAAATCCCACACAGAATTCCAGTCACTCATAACCAACCATTTAAATCCCAGCTTTTCTCTAAGAATCTTCTTTATTACATACGAACTTTGTCCTGCCCATTCGCCATCGATCTGATTATAAGAAGTCATTACAGACATAGCTCCTGCATCTATCCCAGCTTTAAAACCCGGCAAATAGATTTCATTCATAGCACGTTCTCCGATAATGGAATTACTCCGTTTACGATAAAATTCAGTATTATTCCCGTAGAAATGCTTTAAACATGCCGCTGTACCCGTACTTTGAAGTCCGGTCACATATTGACTGACCATTTGAGATACCAAATAGGGATCTTCTCCAAAATATTCAAAATTTCTGGCACATTGAGACTGTCGATAGATATTTAATCCGGGACCTAACAAAACCTCAATTCCTCCAGCTCTACATTCTTCTCCAATAGCTTTAGCATATTGGTAAGATAACTCCGGTGAAAATGTTGAGGCTAGCAAAATGGGAGAAGGAAAAGCTGTTGAACGTTCCAGTTGCTTTACAACGTTAGGATCAGGCAAATTATTCCGGATATTAACCCCTTGTGTCGCATCCGACAAATAAACAGGAAGTATTCCTTTTTCTTCAAAACCTTTGATAAAAAACTTATTATAGCCCCTGACCATGAGCGCTTTTTCCTCAATTGTCAGCTTCTTTAATAATTCATCCGCCTTCTTGTATGCTTCACTTGTCTCCATTACCTGTTGTGCATATAAACCAATGCAATTTACAAGCATGAAAATCAATAGAAAAAGTTTTTTCATATTCTGATATTAATTGAATGTGGAACTTCTCTTTTACTGATTAAAAGAGAAGTTCCACAATTAGTTTTTAGTTATTGTATAAATCTTGTATTTCTTCTTCTGACAATATTCTGTTATACAAAATAAAATCATCCAGATAACCATTCAAGAAGTTCTCAGGTGCAAATTCTCCATTAGTAAATCGATAGTTACAACCAATATAGTATGGCCAATTATCTACCACCTTGTCAACAACCCCTTTCTTTTCAATAACTTTCTGCCCATCTATATACAAATAACTATCTCTTTTTCCATCCACTTTCTTATAAATACATACATAGTGATGCCACTCACCGTCATCCATTCGTTTACCTTCATATTCAGCCCAGTTTCCTGCTTTTCCCTTGTATTCTACACAGAAAACAACAGTTTTACCACTGGTATCAAGTCTAAACCAACTTTGTCTGGGCACAGGATCGGTATAAGTAGCACCAGGTCCCACACCTTGATGAAAGACTGCATTCTTAGCTGTCATATTTGAAACCTTCACCCAAAATGCAACTGTAAATTCACTATCCGTATAATGATTCTTCAATCCTTCTTCAGGAATAGACAAAATTGAATAATTTTGCTTGTCGCCTTGGAAGTGTGCTGCAAATCGACATTCAGCACTTTCTCCGGAAAAGCGCGCCTGAGAATTATATACACTGGAACCAGCTCCTGCCGTAAGTTCCTCAGGATTCAATTGATTTGGACCTGCATCTTTATTATCACCATCGAATGGCAAATACAATACTAACTTTTCTGCAGAAACAACATATACATAACCTTCTTTCTCTTTCGTAGAGCTATTTACTGAGTTTTTAGCTTTCAACGTCACTTTGTATTTTCCTGGATTATTATATTGCACTACAGGATTTTGTTCTACAGAACTGGCTGGAGTACCTCCTTCAAATGTCCATTCCCATTCTTCAACCGTTCCTAATGTCTTATCCAAGAAGTTAATATATCCCCCGGCATAAGTATTCCGGCATTGTGCACCAAAATCAGCGGCAATCGCATTTTTATCAATAACAGTAATATAATCCTCTCTTACTTTGTCCGAAGACGCTTTGGGATTCTTAGCTGTCAATTTAATAGTATAGATTCCCGGAGAAAGTGTCATTTGTGGATTTTGTTCTGTTGAAGTGATAACTGCTCCACCTTCTTTAGGTGTGAAACTCCATAACCACTCATTCGGATAGCCTTTGGACAAATCTTTAAAAGAAATAACATCTTCATTTGTAGCAGTAGTTTTATCTGCAGAGAAGTCAACAGTTATCTGCGACGGATAGTTAACAGTAATATATTGTTCCTTCACCATTTCGTTTGCTTCTTCTCCGCGTCCGACCGACAAGGTAACCGAATAAACTCCAGGCTTATTATATACAACATTAGGACTAAATAAGATTGAGGTTTCTGGTTCTCCACCTTCGAACCGCCAATTCCATTTAGAAGGTTCACCAGTAGATATGTCTTTGAAAGTAATACTTTCTCCGATTGTGACTTCCTGAAGATCTGATTCGAAAGCAGCTTGCAAGGACTGCAAATCATCTTCAGAACAAGCCAATAACAATATCACAACAATACACTGTAATAAATATATAGTTTTTCTTTTCATATCAGTAATGTATTAAATTCATTGTATTGATTTTATGCTAACAACTTTAAATGCCAGCCCATCCGTATATCGTTTTTCTCCTCCCTCATAGATAATAGCAATCTGTGAATCAGAGAGCTCAACTATATCAGAGTAACCAGAGTTACCTTCATAAACTGTATATTGTCCCTTCCAGTTTTTCCCATTATCCGTACTTTTTTTGATAGTCATATTAATACGTTCCGTAGCGGAAGCAGCATTCGAAAGAAAAACAGCTCCTCCTATTGATAATATACTACCCTGACACTTACAGTCTATTTGATCAATGCTAATTTGAGGTGAAGACCAAGTAAGTCCTCCATCTATGCTAGTACAACTTTTCCGATAAAAGCCTTCATCTGCTCTCATATTCAACATTAACGTTCCCTCTCCTATCTCGGCTACAGAACATTCTCCAACACCACCGACAGGAGTAGGTTCTCCTGGTTTCCATGTTTTTCCGTAATCATCAGAATAAATGATATGAGAATAACTCGTGACCTTTCCACTCTCCCGAGTTGTAAAATAGTTTGGAGCAACTAATCTTCCTTTATGTATTCCCTTTTGAATCTGAATACCATGGCACGGACCGGTAGCATACCAATCCCATTTTTCTTTTTTTACAGAAGAAGTTATTTCAACTGGTTGCGCCCAAGTAATGCCGTCATCATCAGAATATGTATAGTACGGACGTCGGCTGTCTTCTCCGGTACCATTGGTTATTGCCCCCCATTTATCAGTCTGGAAATTCCAAGTCATAAGCAGATGTATTCTACCTCTGTCGTCAACAATAGGCACGGGATTTCCACAAGTGTTTTGTCCATCATTCCATATCGTAATCTGTTTACTCCATGTTTTTCCATTATCCGACGAACGTTTGACTACAAGATCTATATCTCCGCTATCTCCATTACTTCGAGCTTTTCTAGCTTCAGCAAAAGCTAATAAAGTATTGCTTTTACTTTTAACAATAGCAGGTATTCGATAGAGTTCAAAACCATCCGTCCCTTGATTATAAATATAGTTGAATTCGGACGAAGGCACTTCTTCTTCCGGTGGAACAGGAGTTGGGTTTCCTTGTGTCTCATCATCTTTTTGACAAGCCTGTGTAAACATACTTGTAAAAAGAAATACGCATGTAATAATCTTATAGGTTTTCATATCCTTGAGTTTGTTTTAAATTAGGATTGATATTTATATCGCTCAATGGGATTGCAAGATATAATGGAATGATAATATTATCATCGACTTTTTTCTTTAAGTTCGGGACCTCCTGATAAACATCAATCGTTCCACCATAATGAAATCTAAGAAGATCGGGCCATCTTTTTCTCTCAAGATATAACTCTCTTGCACGCTCGTTCAGAATTTCTTTCTCCACTGCTATTTTATTGGTACTTCCATTATAAGTTCCAATCTTGGCACGGTCTCTGACTCTATTCAGTTCAATAATAGCCTGTGGTGTTTGATTTAACGCCGCATAAGCTTCTGCTTTAAATAAATACATCTCTGCAAGCCGATATATAACTATATCTGAGTCATAGGTGCGATCTCCTTCTGTTTTTGTTCCCTTCATCTTATTATCAAAAGTCCCTATTTCATTTCCGTCCGCATCCTTTGCAGTGATATAAGAGTCTTTGGTTCTGATATCTGCCGGATTTGCATTAAAAAGACCTATCAAAAACGGACTTGGTGCATAAGTGCTGCGAGCTCCTCCTTTAGCATAAGGAATTTCATCCTTATTGACCGCCTTTTCTACAAAAACATCTCTTGGTTTCAGACTCTGACTATACTGAGCTTCCTTTTCATAAATTTCGAAATGGATAGTCCATATCACTTCTTTCCCATATTTAGTTCCATAAATATCTGCAAAGTTATCTTCCAGTGAAAGTCCTTTACTTGCCAAATCCGCATAAGTTATGACATCTTTCAAATCTTGTTCCGATCCATTCATCACTTTTGCTTTCCATAGCAAAATATCGGCTTTCAATGCATAGCATGCCGGCTTCGATGCCCTTCCTTTTCCATTTGCATAACTTTCTTCCGGAAAAAGATCAATTGCCGTATTTACATCACTTAGAGCACGTGCCAAAACTTCCTCCGCGGGTTCTCTTGCTAACTTAGGCTTATTTGAACTTTCTGTCGGTTCCAGTTCCAAAGGGGCATCCCCCCATATCCGGGCAATACAGAAATACATATACCCTCTGATACAATACGCCTCTGCCAATAATCTGTTTTTATCAGCCTCTACACCAAAATCTATTCCGGGAGTATACTTCAGTAACATATTACAATGTTGTATTACAGAGTAATAGCTTGACCAGCTATAACCATTTTGCGATGTGAGGTTTTGCGCCCATAAATTAGAAGGGCCACCTTCCAGCCCTGTTGTAAAGGCATCTCCTCTGTCTTCAAAATGAAGAGTAGAATTCGATGTATCGCGCAATTTGGTATAAATACCGATCATATAACTTTCTACATCGCCTTTTGTATTCCAGTATCCATCTCCGGTAATGCTTGAAACAGTATCTACATCCAGTAAGTTACACGAATGTAACAAGAATAAAGAAATGCCTAATAGTATTGATTTAAATTGTTTCATAATTATGAGTCTTATTTAATTAGAAATTAATTTTTACTCCCATGTTATATTGTCTGGGTCTCGGATAAATACCATAGTCAACACCAGTATATATTTCAGGGAACATGCCATCATATTTTTTTATATAACCAATATTATACGCTCCTGCAAAAACTTCCACAGCACTGAGTCTCATCTTTCTAATCCAAGATAATGGCAACATATAACTTAAAGACACTTCCCTGAATGCCAGGTAATCTCCCTTGCTAAAATACAAGCTATTATTAGTACTACCACTTGCAGAGCTTCCGATCTGATTATCCCATCTCATATGATTTCTATATTGATAATCATAGTCACTCTGAACAGTATATTTAGGATATTTGCTTCCATCATTCGCACTCTGCCAAGAATTGGTCATTGCCTCTTTGATGGCATTATTATTATTACGTGAGCTACCCATTATCTGTCCTTTGAAGCCATTGTCTATTACATGCCCCATAGCCCAGTCCATAACGATTCGCACGGTTAGTCCTTTGTATTTCAATGTATTAATAATTCCTCCGACTTTATCGGGACGAACATATCCCATGAAAATCATGTCTTTAGAGTCCAATTGTCCATCATTATTTACATCTTCAAATATTGCATCTCCCGCATGTTTCTTTCTTCCTTGTGCGTTCGGGTCATTAGGTGCCTTGGCCGCTTCTTCTTCAGTCTGATATGTTCCCAAGTAATGAAAAGCCCATCTTCCGCCAAATCTCTCACCTTCGGCAATACCACCCACTTTTTTTGTCCCTCCAGTTGCAGGATCATAAACAAAGTTTCCTCCTACACGATGCTTTTCTTCTCCATTATCCGGTAAGTCTACTACCACTCCTTTGTTATAAGCAAATGTCAACCCTAAATCCCATGAGAAATCTTTAGTTTGAATAGGAGTAGCATTCAACTCAATCTCTACTCCTGAGTTTCTAACAGATCCATAGTTACTCTTAATGGAACTAAATCCGGTAGAACTCCATAAAGGTTCATCATACAATCTGTCAAATGTCAGTTTGTTGTAATAGTCGATTAACAGTCCTAATCTATTATTGAAAAAGCCCAAATCAACCCCGATGTCATAGGATTCTGTTGTTTCCCAGCGCAACTGCGAATTTTTCAATGTTGTATTTAATATACCGACAGAGCCCTGATAGTTGGTATCTGTAATCTTATATTCTCCTCTCGAATTAGCCACACTCAAATTGTTGTTACCTGTGCGCCCCCAACTAGCACGCCATTTCCAACGACTAACGATAGCTTCCAATGGTTTATAGAAGTTTTCCCGATGCATATTCCACCCAGCAGATACTCCCGGGAAAAATCCCCATTTATTATCTTCCGCAAATCGCGAAGAACCATCGGCACGCATACTAATAGAGAAAAGATATTTGCCATTATAATCATAATTTACACGTCCGAAATAACTCAAAGTGGCTTCCATTGTTTTAGTTGAACTTGCCCGCTGAGTACTATCTGCCGTTGCATTTAATGTCGGAATTAAATCTATGGAAGAACCACTGCCACTTGCAGAAAGCCTATAACTATAATCATGAGTATAGCTGGCACCTGCTACGACTCCAATATTATGATCTTTCACTTTCTTATCATACGAAAGCACTAAATCTCCCTGCAAATGCCTGTCAAAATTATGTTTGGCAGAAGCCGGACGAATTGTATTTCCGGTTGTTTCATTATCTGCCTGAAAATAATTTTCTATACCTTCCGTACCGAAATAATAGGCTGTAGGCTTTAATATCAAGCCAGGCAGAATATTCCAAATTGCACCTAATTGGAAAGTTGTCCTATATACATTGGTATCATCATAGTTAGTCTTATAATAAATTTCATGCAATCTGCTTCTGAAAGAAGAAATTCCTTCACCCGGAGCCGGAGTTCCATCTTCATAATACAAGCGGTAAGTTGGTGGAGTCAATATGCTTCGTGATATGGTATTAACTGTATTTCCACCTCCTACAGCATCTCTCACCTGCAAACTAGCTTTAGTAGACAGACTCCATGCTTCACTCAATTTATAGTTTCCATTAAACAAAACGCTGTAATTCTTATAATTCGTACCTCGAAGAATACCATCCTGATTCAAATATCTTAATCCTACATAATAGTTAATAGCTTCCGTCCCTCCACTAATGCTCAAATCTATTTCATGCTTCTGCCCAGTTGTAAAGGTGGCTTTCTGAAAGTCATTATCCTGAAAAATAAGTTGTTTACCTGTAACAGGATCTGCCATTGTCTGCCATCCTTCGTTTTCCAACAAGTTACTGACGTAACCTTGACCATACTTTTGAAGATAAACATCCAAAAACTCAAGCGTATTCTTTGAATTTCTAGGATTTCCGGTTGACATACCAAATGAACCGCTCAAAAATTTAGCCTGATCTTCTTTTCCATTATAAGTTAAGTCTGCCTGATTAAATTTGGCAATATTCGAACGAGATAATGTTATATAATCCCGTGCATTCAATAATGGGATTCGCTGAGGTTGTTGTTCCACTCCGTATGTGTATCGCAGACTCACAACAGGTTTCCCTTTCTGACCGGATTTAGTCTTGACAAGAATAATACCATTGGCTGCTCTGGAACCATAGATAGCAGTAGAAGCAGCATCTTTCAAGACCTCTATAGATTCTATATCTGCCGGATTCATATCTGATATATTTCTAAAACCTTGTGATATTATACCATCAATAATTATTAAAGGTGTATCACTTTCCGGCGAAGTTGAACTTCCTCCACGAATAAATAATTGAGGATCAGCTCCAGGCTGCCCACTAGAAATCTGTAAAGACAGACCAGGCACTTTTCCTTGTAACTGTAATAATGGATTCTGTCCGGGTGCCTTCTGGAATTCTTCCTTATTTATCTTAGAAATAGAATTGGTTATTAATGCCCTTGATTGTTTTCCATAGCCTATAGCTACAACTTCATCAAGCAATACAGAACTCTCTTTCAAAACAATGACAATATTTCTACGCCCTTTGACTGCAATTTCTTTTGTTTCCATTCCTACAAAAGAAACAATAAGAGTAGCGTCAGGAGAAACCATAATTGAGAATTCACCGGACGCATTGGTAATGGTACCTTTATCTACTCCTTTTACAGAAATTGAAACTCCGGGCAATTCTACCCCAGTTTGATCCTGTACTATACCAGAAACTTTAATTTCTTTAGAACTGATATCATCTGCTTGAATATTTAGGGAAATAAATAAAAAAGCAAATAACACCGATAATATTTTATTCGTATGCTTTATTGAGTTTTTCATAAAATATAAAATTAAAATTTGAAAATTAATCTTTCATATCAATTGTTTTAGGTCGCAGACAAGTGACCAGAATAACCAGCATAGCCAGTACCAATATAGCAAGCAGTGCAAAATCACGTCCCAGGTGTCCGGCATCCATTGATTCGCCTAAAAGGCTAGTAATAGCAGCTCCGGCAAATACACCACACATATTCATAATACCATAAGCGGTTGCCCTGTAACGTGCAGATACAAACTGACAAAGAATAGGCATATTATTTGCATCAAACATACCAAAACCTATTCCGAATAACACCGCTCCCATGACCAATGCAAAAATAGAATGACCATATCCGATAAACAGCAGGGAAGGTATGATAAGCCCCAAACCCAACGCACCGGTATAAACTCTTCCACGTACATTTTTTAATACCCATCGATCCGAGATGTATCCACCTGCCAATACTCCGAAGAGTGAAGATAAGGCTATAGAAATGGTAGACATAGGACCTGCTACTGAAATATCAATAGACAAGCTATCAGAAAAAAGAGTTGGTAACCAATTCTTTGCCGCCCATCCCGGAGTACCCGGCACACAGAAATAAAATAAGATAACCCAGAAGAAGACATTAGAGAATAACATTCCCAAGCTCTTCAATACCGGAATCTTTTTCATCTTCTGATTCTCCGAGACATTTCCTCTCTCTTTATCACGTAGGAAAAATGCCAGAATAATACCATAACCTACACCTATAATGCCAAACCAATGAAACGTGGTATGCCAGGAATAGATTGCTGCAAAAGTAGCTCCGAACCCACCGATAGCCTGTCCTACATATAATCCCGTCATATGTATTCCCACAGCCAGCGAACGAGTTTTATCTTTGTGAAAATCGGCAATCAGAGACAAAGCAGCAGGTAAATACAGTGCTTCACTAACTCCCATAATCCCACGCAACCAATAGAGTTGATTGAAAGTGGTGGCATAGCCCATCAGATAAGTAACTCCCGACCATACACACAGACTACCTACAATCAACCATTTACGGTTCACACGGTCACCGATGATACCCGACAAAGGACTCATCAGTCCGTATACCCACAGGAAGACAGCCATCAAACGACCAAAATTGGCAGCCGATTCCAATTCCCGGACATCCTCCATCATCGGAATTCGCATAGTGGAAAGCATTTGCCTGTCCATATAATTCAGCAAAGCAACACCCCACAATAGTCCGACTACTACCCAGGGATATATATTTGAAGTTTTATTATTCATGCCTGTTTACTTTAAAATCTCCGTTAAATCGATTTTTATAAAAGCTAAATCCGACTGACTGCTCTCATATAATATGCCTATTGAATTTTCATCTATGGACGTAATGCAGGAATATCCGGCACTGCGATATTGGTCGAAAAGAATCCAATGTTCCTTCGGCCAGGTCATTCCATCATCAAAACTCACTTTCAAAGTCAGTTTATCCCTTTTCCCATAATCATTCGGATTTACAAAGAGAAGCATGCTTTTCTTTTTTCCTTCTTCTATATATTCATGTCGGTGCAGGCTTGCCATACAGGTAGGTTCCACCAGTGCCTTTCTTGAAGTAGGATGTTCCTTCCAACTCGCTCCCAAATCGGTAGTCGTACAAATTCTCCGACCGTTCACCTCTTTATGTCCTCTGTTCCGGTTGTCGCGCATGTTCAACATCAAGGCGCCATCATTCAATTGTACGACACTACATTCCGTTACATCCTGATATGCAGAGTTGCTGGTCACCCACGTCTTTCCGTGATCTTTACTATACGTAATATTTGAAAAAGGAAGTCCCTTTTCATCACGTCCTTGTGTGGGAAATACCAACGTGCCATCCTTCAACGTAATCCCTTGTCCCGGTGCCGGTGCAAACAGCCACCATTCAGGATGCTTCGTCTTTGCGGTTATATTATCCGGAAAACTCCAGCTAAGACCGTCATCCGTACTTTTCGCTATCATAAACTGGCAGGTTTCTTTTAGTCCTGTTCCGGGTTGGGAGCCTTTTCCTTTCCACTGGTGTGTCCAGACCGTGCTACTTTCATTCAATCCTTCTATCCACTTGCCATCTTTATCCAGCAGGCCATGCATCCACAATCCGGCTACATAAATGTCACCTGTATTTTTATCGACTAGAATACAAGCATCGCTCACTCCATTGTATTTCTGCGGCAAGCCGCCCCATTCTCCCATATCTAATACAGTCTGAACAGGTTGCCAGGTCAATCCCTGATCCGTACTCCGATGAAGAGCAATGTCTATATTTCCTTGCAAATCACGAGAGTAATCATAACGGGCATCAAAAATGGCTAACAAAGTTCCTTGATTGCTGGTAGCCAATCCCGGAATACGTGACGAAACACACCCATCCTGTCCTTTCTGCCGTACCGCTACTCCTACCCGCAAAGGTTTACTTCCTTTTTCCGAGATTTTCAGATTGCCTTTAGTCGTTTTAATCTGGTTACAGTTAAGCTGAATACGGTGATCCAATGAAACCGTATCTTTCAACGTCACGGCTACCCAAAAAGACAAAGAATCCTGATTTACCTGCACTTTATCAGTAAATGATATTTTACGTGCAGCGGGAAGTGCTTTATATAGCAAACGGGATGTATCTATCAGTCCATTTTCTTGTGTACCATATATAGCAACAGAAACAACATCTGCCACATCTGTACTCCCTAATAAATCTAAATCTATTTGCTGAATGGCGTAAGGTTGATTGTCTGCCCTGATTAGAGTAACCTTTAATACAGGACTTGCCGATTTCTTCACCAACACAGGAATTACCGGTCGTTCCAGCACCCATTTTATTTCTTTACCCAAAGACGTGGCTGGCAATACCAATAATAAAATCATTGAAAATATGATTAATATTTCCCTTCTTACTTTCATAGTATTTTTATTTTAGGTAATTTTGAACGCATTTAACTAGATTTGAGGGGAATGACAGAAAGTAAAATAGCTAAACCCCAGCAATATACTTTTACTGTCATCTCCTCTTTTTATATCTAAAAATCGAAGAAATTTATTGCATCTAAATCACCTTTTAATTTGTCATACTCCTCAACTGAAAAAGGTTTTATCGGTAAACGACAACTGCCACAATCAATACCTATTAATTTCATGATAGCTTTACCTCCACGTACGCCTCCACCATATTTAATGATAACTTCCACTGTACGTATAGATTTCATTTGCCAGACACGTGCTGTTTCCACATCATTTTGCTTCATTGATTCAAAAATGGCATGGTAAACATTGGGAATATAATTATATGTACTTCCTACGCCTGCCACAGCTCCCATTGATAAACCTGCAATCAGAATCTCGTCAAAGCCATGCAGAACTTCAAACTTATGCTGCTCCAAATCGATGCAAGCCCCCATCTCCATCAGGTTATTATGAGTAAATTTAGTACCTACCAAGTTTGGTATTTTCTTCTTACCCTCTACCAAAAATCTATCTACCGGCAAATTAACCCCTGTGATCGACGGCATATTATAGTAATAGAAAGGCAGTCCACTGGCAGACCTGCAAACCGGAGCAAAAAAATCGATCAACTCATCTACCGTTCCCGGCTTGAAAAAAGACGGAGCTATTGAAGCAATGGCATCGGCTCCTGCTTTTTCCGCATGACATGCCAGTTCCATAGCACTCCGCTGACAGTTTGAACCTACATGGGCAATCACTTTGAACCGCTTACCAGCCGAAGCAACCCATTTTTCAAGAATTAATTTACGTTCATCAATCGTCAGCGAAGAGAATTCACCGGTCGTACCGCACACAAACACCCCTTTAATAGGAGTTGATGCGATCCAATCAGCATATTTTTCAATAACAGATAAATTTACATCCCCATTTTCATCCATTGGGGTGAAGGTGGCCGCAACCATCCCTTCCAGTCTTTCATAATTGTTCATAATGCATTTAATTAGATTTGATATTTCATTTTATTTCTAGAAACTTCCCTTCAGAATAAATGGCGTCCGTATTCCCGGCTGTACCTCACCACTTACGATGAATACCTGATTTCCGACAGAAACAACATTCGTAGTAACCGGAATGCGATAAGGACATTCGAGCGAATCTACCAGAGAATTCGTACTTGTACTGACTAATCGTAACTTACGGCTGAATCCCGGATGCTCGGAAGATGTAGGAAGAATCTCTTCCACTCCCCCAAATAGCAGAATCTTATCCTCCCCGTATGGTATACCAGTCCCCGCCATTACAGGAAAAGAACCGATCATTTTACTCCATTTTCCAACGCCTGGCTCAAATACGTACCCCTCCGTATGTTCTACCATCGCCTCATCCGGAGCATAACTTCTTCCGCTGAAAAGATAAAATCGTTCCCCTTGAGCCACACCTACTGCATAGGAAAGAGAAGGACCATTCCAATCCGGCATTTCTTGCCATCCTCTTTCTTTATGCATCAAATCAAGCATGTAAAAATGATGAGTCGACTGTTCATTTACCATAGTCTCTTGCCCCCCAGCAATATAAATACAGTTATCACCCATTGCTCCCGTTGCATTCGCCAACGGAACCGGCAAAGATGGATAACTGACAGAGTCTATCACAAATGAATCTTCTTCTTTCTTTATCAGGAAAACGTTATCACTACACTGCGTACGATCACACCCTCCAATACACAACAATCCTTCCGGCAGACTTATTGAAACTCCATAAGCAAGCGGGCGATCGAGAAAATCATCATAAACAGTCCATTTTCCCGTTTGTAAATCATAGCTATATAAAGTAGACCACCAAGTTTTCGTTCCTCCTTCCCAAGGATACTTGTCAGGAAAGTTAGCTCCGCCCAGCACAAGCAACTTTCCTTCCACTATCCCGGAATATGCACCTGCTAATCCGACGTTCTCCGGCATGCCGGCGCATCCTGGAAGCAGCAATGAGTTTTCCCATTGCACCTCTATCCTCTTTTCCTTTTTTCTCAAACAAGATGTATTCATAAACAATATTATTAAGGATAAACATAAAATGATGAAATGTAGTCTTTTCATATCCCTTCTACCTTTTCACTACTTTCTTTTTCTGCCATCAACTCCTGACTCCGATTGACCTTGAAAATCTTATAAACCTCAAAATGTCTTTCGATGGCATCCCGGTATCCTTTTTCATCCCCTTTTTTTATAAAATCCAGCAAATCAGCATGAGTAGCTATTTTACCACTTTTACTCATTTCTATATTTATAGGTTTCAAATAATCTTTGAATTTTTCTTACACATAGACAAGTATAGGGTGAATGATTTCCTGAAATTCGGATATTATTTTATTTCCAGTGATTTTATATAGTTTCGTATGAAAAGCCGATTCACTGATTAATGCGTATTCATTATTCTCAAAAACAATTCCCATTTTCACTATCTCGCTTAATTCTTCGATGTCTTTAGGAGTTATCTTACGGAAAATATCGCTTGATATTCCTATTTCAAGTGCAATTCTGAAATCTAACAGATCTAAAATAGTTTCTTCACTCAAAACACGAGGATCTATCACTCTTTTCATCCCTCCTAAAATAGAAGGTTCGGTCAGAACCATTCCTTTGCGAGGACGTGCATGAATCAGCCCCATCATTTTCAAACGACTCAATGCTTCTCTGACAACACTCCTTGCAACTCCTAATTCTGCAGCCAGATTATTCTCATTGGGAATTGAATCTCCACGCCTTAAGTCATTCTTTTTAAAGTAAGTAAGCAGACTGTCTTCCACCTGATCGATTAATGTTGTTTGATTAATTTCTATCTTCATATTATTAGAATTTTATGATTTGTATTATTTGTCTGACAAATAATACAAATGCAATATTAAGGGATTTTTTTTAGAATACAATAATATTAGTATAGAAAAACACTCACTTATGCTGAAAAACATAATTTTCGGCACAGGACAAGAAACGTTTACTTGTTCAACACATTAGAAGATTATTCCCAAACATTGCATCAATTACTTGTCCACCTCACATAAAACAAATACCTTTACTGCATAATTTTCATTATCCCTTTACAACAAAACAATTATTTTCTTATAGGAAAACAAATAGTTTTTTATAACAGGACAATAGACACCCTATAACAGGACGAGCAAAATTATACTAAGCAGTTTCATAAAAGCTACAGTAAAAAACAATAAAGAATACAGAGAATATATTTAATTATCAGAATAATGGCATATTACGACTTTAAGAAGAAACCGGCTCTCACTACAAAAGAGGGAGAAAAGGATGTGTTGTACCCCAGCATTGTATTTAACGGCACTATCAACACCAAACAACTATTGAAACAACTCGTTGCCCGCACCGGATACAAGCCGGGAGTGGTAGAAGGTACACTGATGGAACTTGTAGACCTCGTGGGAGAATACATAGGACAAGGCTACCGGGTAGAAGTAGGTGAGTTCGGTTATTTTTCCGGAAAGATAAAATCCCGACTAGTGAAAGATAAAAAAGACCTGCGTTCACCTTCCATTCAATTCAACGGAGTGAATTTCCTTGCTTCCAAAACATTCAAGAAGAAAGCAACGGGTAAACTGGAACGGGCTCAAAAACTATTTTTCCAAGCTTCAAGCCAACTGGATGACGAAGAACTGAAAAGAAGACTACTTGAACACGTCAACCGATATGGATTCATCACACGCACCACATATACCGAACTGACCGGACGACTGAAAAATAAAGCATTAGAGGATTTAAAGCGGTTTGCCAAAGAAGGCATAATCTGTAAAGTGGGACGTGGGAATCAAATGCTTTTTGTGAAAAACCAAGAGGATAGTCAAACAGAGCAGAATATATAACATAAAAAAAGGCTATCTATCCCAGACAGCCAATCTTTGTTAACCTTAAATCTAATACTATGAAAAACACACTACAAAGATACGAGCTTTTCGGTTATCTCCAAATTTTCAGGTCAAAGCAGTGTATCTTATAACATGGTTTAATAGAAACAACCAATCCGTTAACATTTAACATAAATCAATTGGATATTAACGAATATCCGCTCAATGAAACCAAACTGTTTTCATTTCGTTATCTCACCATAAAACAAACCTTTCCTATACCTTAATTGTTCATTATATAAACGAATTTCACATGATATGAGCACCAAAGAACAATACTGGAAATATTCCCTCATCGTCATCATCCTATTTATGGGGATCATCATCTTCCGACAAATCACTCCATTCCTAGGAGGATTATTGGGAGCACTCACTATTTATATTCTTGTACGCGGACAGATGAGATATCTGGTAGAAAAACGAAAGCTAAAACGTAGCCTAAGTGCTTTACTGATTACCGCAGAAACTATTTTTGTCTTCCTTATTCCTTTGGGACTGACCGTCTGGATGGTAGTAAATAAACTACAAGATATCAATCTGGACCCACAAACGTATATCGCACCGATCCAACAAGTAGCCGAATTTATCAAAGAGAAAACAGGATATGATGTATTAGGAAAAGATACATTGACATTCATTGTCTCCATACTTCCCCGTATCGGACAAATCATAATGGAGAGTATCAGCAGTCTCGCCATCAACCTGTTCGTCATGATCTTTGTACTTTATTTCATGTTGATCGGAGGGAAAAAAATGGAAGCATACGTCAACGATATTCTGCCATTTAACGAGACCAATACTCAAGAAGTGATCCACGAAATCAATATGATTGTTCGTTCCAATGCCATCGGTATTCCCTTGCTGGCTATCATTCAGGGAGGAGTAGCCATGATCGGTTATCTCCTTTTCGGAGCACCCAACATATTGATGCTGGGATTTCTGACCTGCTTTGCAACCATTATTCCGATGGTAGGCACCGCACTGGTATGGTTTCCCGTAGCCGCTTACCTTGCCATAAGCGGAGACTGGTTTAATGCCATCGGAATTGCTGCTTATGGAGCCATCGTCGTATCACAGTCAGATAACCTGATCCGGTTTATTCTCCAAAAGAAAATGGCAGATACACATCCGCTTATCACCATTTTCGGAGTAGTCATCGGTCTGCCGTTATTTGGGTTCATGGGAGTGATCTTCGGCCCGTTATTGCTTTCGCTATTCTTTCTTTTTGTAGATATGTTTAAAAAAGAATATCTGGACTTACGAAATAACCTCCCGTCGAGATGACGGAACTACCGAAAAATTGTGTACTTTTGCCGTTGTAAAAACGACACTAAAATTTGATGGAAACATTTACATTCAATACTGTCGAACTGATTCTTTTATCAGCGGCAGGTATTCTTTTTATCATTCAGCTCATCTATTATTTTGGCCTGTACAATCGGATACATGCCCATAATAAGGCTGTACGCAAAGAAGAGGTACATTTTTCACGAGAACTGCCTCCACTTTCCGTAATTCTCTGCGCACGCAATGAGGCTGAAAACCTGCGTAAAATCCTGCCAGCCATTCTGGAACAGGATTATCCGCAATTCGAGGTGATTGTCATCAACGATGCTTCCACAGATGAAACCGAGGATATACTGGGAATGATGGAAGAAAAATATCCTCATCTTTACCATAGTTTTACCCCTGAAAGCGCACGCTATATCAGTCATAAAAAACTGGCCCTGACATTAGGCATTAAAGCCAGTAAACATGATTGGCTGGTATTTACAGAAACAAACTGTATGCCGGCAAGTAACCAATGGTTAAAGTTAATGGCACGCAACTTTACTCCGCAGACTCAAATCGTATTGGGATATAGCGGCTATGACCGTACAAAAGGATGGTTGCACAAACGTACCGCATTTGATACCCTCTTCCAATCCTTGCGTTATCTGGGATTCGCTTTAGCCGGAAAACCATATATGGGTATCGGACGTAACTTAGCTTACCGGAAAGAGTTGTTTTTCCAACAGAAAGGATTCTCCAAATACCTGAACCTGCAACGTGGAGAGGATGACCTATTCATCAACCAGTTGGCAACTCCTTCAAATACCCGCGTCGAAACAGACATCAACGCCACCACACGGATAAATCCTGTGTACCGATACAAAGAATGGAAAGAGGAAAAAATAAGCTATATGGCGACCGCAAGATATTATCAGGGAATACAACGATACCTTTTGGGATTTGAGACTTTCTCCCGTCTGTTATTCTATGTTTCCTGTATAGCAGGCATCGCATCCGGCGTCCTCAATTCTCATTGGTTAGTCGCAGGCATCGCACTGTTAATCTGGTTACTACGCTTCATCATGCAAATTGTCGTTATTAACCAAACAGCCAAAGAAATGGGAGGAAACCGGAAATACTATTTCTCATTACCGCTATTCGACCTTCTCCAACCTATACAGTCGCTGAATTTCAAGATTTGCCGATTCTTTCGAGGAAAAGGAGATTTCATGAGAAGATGAATTCATGGAATCAACCGTTGCATATAAATAGCATTCGAACCATCATGATAATAGCATGGCTTTATTCCTGCCGGAATAAAGCCATTTTTCATATATAGCGCAATAGCGGCAGCGTTCGTCACCTTCACTTCCAAAGTAATTTTAGCAGCCTTACATTCGTTAGCTGTCCGAATCGTTTGGTCCATCAATGCTTGTCCCAATCCTTTCCCTCTGAAATCCGGATGGACAGCTATCGAATAGATCCTTAAATAATGAGTTCCACCATGGAATAATAAGGAGACATAAGCGATTACCCTATCCCCTTCCATCATTACATAGAAAGTTCCTTTCGAGCGGCTTATCAGATAAACAAACTGTTCTTTCGAAAAGCTATCTTCCCGAAAACATTCCCATTCTATTTCCAAAATAGCAGGAATATCACTTTGCTGTGCTTTACGAACAAATAAACCCGTCTCCATCATCAATAATGTTTCGCCTCCAAGGCCTGTTCAAAATGATTCAGTAACCGGTAATACATTTCATCACCGATAATGGCATCTTCCAGCCCATGGTCGATACTCGGATTATCATTGATCTCAATAACATAGGCTTTATCATCTACCATTTTCAGGTCGACTCCATACAATCCCTTTCCGATCAGATTCGCAGCTTTAACGGCTGTATCCAACACTACCCGAGGTACCTGATAAATAGGAATCGTATCTACCAGTCCGCAACGACTTCTGCCCGAATCATAGTGGCAGTAAATTTGCCAATGTCCTTTTGCCATATAATATTTGCAGGCATACAGCGGTACCCCATTCAACAGGCCGACACGCCAGTCAAACTCCGTAGGAGTAAATGCCTGTGCCAGTAAGATAGCCGACTTCTCAAAAAGCATCTTCAGACTTGCTTGCAGTTCTTCCTCATTCGAAACCTTTTTCATGCCAATGGAATAAGACCCATCCGGTATCTTCAGAATAAAAGGAGCCCCCACCTGTTCGCTGATCTGCTCAAACGAATGATCGTTTGACTGAAAAATCAGCGTTGACTTAGGAGCAGAAATTTTTTCCTTTTCAAAAAGTTCTTTCAGGTATACTTTGTTCGTACACCGGATGATGGAAAGCGGATCGTCAATAACGGCCATTCCGTTTTGTGCAGCCAATTGCGACAAATGGAATGTATAATGATTCAATGATGTTGTAGTACGAATGAACAAGGCATCAAATTCGAGCAAACGGATGGCGTCATCTTCCGTAATCATTTCCACATGAATATTCATCTTCTTGGCAACTTCTGCCAATTTATGCAAGGCACCTTTGTTGCTGGGCGGAAATTTTTCCTGTGGATCAACCAATACAGCTAAACTATAACGGGAAGCTTTCGCCGACTTAGGCGCACGCCATATTTTCTTATTAAAGTTATCCAATGTGTTGGCAAAGAAATCCTGCTCTTCATCATTGAGCCGATTCAGAGGAAGAAATTGAATACTTTCGATCTGATTTCTGGGATGAGTATTCAAAGCCACCCTCAATAATGGGCAAGGGTAATTCTCAAAAATAAATCGTGCAATCCGCTCCAGACCTTTCTCTCTACATTTGCCAAAGTAAATGTTCAGATACCAAATGTCGTCTTTGACATTGTTCTTCTGTATCCACTGGTAACAGAGGGCTTGCAGACTACGATCCATCCGAACACCCGTCCCGGTCTCCAACTTGTTGATTATATCAACATCCGGAATGACTTTCTGTCCTCTCGTTTGGGCTAACAATGAACAGTAATACCCTTCAGAGTTATAACTGTAATCATCGCTAAGATTAATAACTAACTTCCGGTCTTTTTCTACCGGCTTGTTTTTCAGATAGTCGGAAACAGTCAGGACACTACTTGTCTCGTAATACGGTTTCCAGTCATCCAGATTATCCAACAGGATTAACACATTATTCATAATGGTTAAAAATTAAACCTACAAGAGGATATTAAGTAAATTGGGCGCAAATATAGACATATTATTCACTCCACATCACGCAACAGACTAAATTATTTATGCAGTAGAAAACGGGTAGATAAAAAGAGGATTATTCGTATCTCATGGAGCTTGCCGGATTGATCTTGGTAATCAAAAATGAAGGACCAATCAACATCAATACAGAAGCAAACAAAGTACCCAAATTAATCAAGATAAAAAGTAAAACATTAAAAGATACCGGGACAGTATCTACGTAATAAGTCTCCGGATCAAGTTTGAAGAGTCCGAATTGAGATTGAAGAATACAGAATGCCAAACCAATAGCATTGCCCCAAAGCATGCCTTTGCCAATCAGAAAGACTGCAAACCAAAGAAAGGTTCTGCGAATCGTGAAATTATTGGCTCCTAATGCTTTTAAAATTCCAATCATATTGGTGCGTTCGATGATAATAATCAGTAAACCGGAAATCATGGTGAAGCCGGCAACTCCTATCATCAAAATCAGAATCACCCATACGTTCAAATCCAATAAATCAAGCCAGGCAAAGATTTGAGGATTCAGTTGTTCGATGTTACGCACATAATACACACCTCCCAGTTCATCTTGCCTGTTATCAATATCAGTTGCGATCTCATAGGTTATATCTTCCAGTTTATCATAATCTTTCACCTGTAATTCCACACCGGTCACCTGTTCCGGTTGCCAACCGTTCAAGCGATTCACCAGATTAAGATCCGTCAGTAAAAAGAGGTTGTCGTATTCGGAGAAGTTCGTCTGATAAATTCCGGCAATCGTCAGGCGACGAGCGCGAATATCATCCTGTATATAATAGGTATATATCTTATCTCCCAGTTTCAACTTCATTTTAGTTGCCAACGCTTTCGAGATAAGCACTTGATTGGTAGATACAGAATCACTGAAAACAGGAATCTCCCCTTCTACCAAATACTCTTTTATAAAATGGGGGTCGAACTCCGGACCTACCCCTTTTAACACCATTCCCTGAAAAGCGTCATCGGTCTTAATCATACCCGGTTTGGTAGAGAAACGCTGCACATGGCTTATCTCCGGATAATCAGCAAGAGCAGTCATCATACTGTCTCCTACCACAATCGGATGAGTTTCGTAAGAACTGACGGCATCCAGATTAGTTATCTGAATATGTGACCCGAATCCTATGACTTTATTTCTCACCTCACTTTTAAACCCGATAACTACCGCCACCGCAATAATCATCACAGCCAAGCCAATAGCAATACCCGCCATGGCAATGAGGACCGCAGGACGTGACACCTGCTTTCCGCCATCGCTTTCACGATAGATACGTCGAGCTATGAAAAGTGATAGAGACATTGGGTTAAGTATTAAGTATAAAGTATTAAGTATTAGACATAAAGTATTAGGCAGTTATACACACGAGCAAACACACAAGAAGCTACGGTTAATACTTAATACCTAATACTTAATACTTAAATTTCATTCTGTTCTTCCCGGATATGCTTCCAAGGCCTTCTGCAAGACAAAAAGCGCACGGGTTAAATCTTCTTTCTTCAATACGTAAGCAATACGAACTTCATTAATGCCGGAACCCGGAGTGGTATAGAAACCGGAAGCCGGAGCCATGAATACCGTCTGACCTTCATATTCAAAATCAGAGAGGCACCATGCACAGAACTTGTCGGAATCATCTACCGGGAGTTTCGCTACTGTATAGAAAGCGCCCATCGGGATGGGTGAATAAACACCGGGAATACGGTTCAAACCGTCAATCAGGCATTTACGACGTTCTACATATTCATCATACGTTTCACGAGAATACTCTTCCGGAGCATCCAAAGAGGCCTCTGCAGCAATCTGTCCGATCAATGGAGGACTCAAACGAGCCTGGCAGAACTTCATGACAGCATCGCGTATCTCCTTGTTTTTGGTTATCAACGCACCAATACGAATACCACATTCTGAATAACGTTTGGATACGGAGTCAATTAATACCACATTATTCTCAATACCTTCCAAATGGCAGGCAGAGATATAAGGAGAACCGGTATATATAAATTCACGATATACTTCATCGGAGAAAAGGAACAAATCGTACTTCTTTACAAGGTCACGAATCTGATTCATTTCACGACGGGTATACAAATAACCGGTAGGATTGTTGGGATTACAAATAAGAATCGCTTTGGTACGCTCATTAATCAGTTCTTCAAACTTCTCTACTTTCGGAAGCGAAAAACCTTCTTCAATAGTCGTAGCAATGGTGCGAATCTTTGCTCCGGCAGAGATTGCAAATGCCATATAGTTAGCATAAGCCGGTTCCGGAACGATTATTTCATCTCCCGGATTCAGGCAGGAAAGGAAGGAAAAAAGTACGGCTTCCGAACCTCCTGATGTAATGATTATATCGTCTGCTGTAAGGTTGATATTGAATTTCGCATAATATCCTACTAATTTCTCGCGATAGCTACGATAACCGGCACTTGGACTATACTCCAATACCTTCCGGTCAATATTGCGTATCGCGTCAATCGCGGCCTGAGGAGTGGGCAGATCAGGCTGTCCGATGTTCAGGTGAAACACATGGACTCCACGTTGCTTGGCAGCGTCTGCCAAAGGAGCCAGCTTTCTGATAGGAGATGCAGGCATCTCGTTTCCGCGAATGGATATGGTTGGCATAATTTTAACTACAAATTACTTAATTACTATTTACTTTTTCTACTTGGAGCTGCAAATGTACGCAATAATTTGAATACAGAGACATAAAAACTTTAAAAACCTTAGCAAGGTTAAAATCGTTATGGTAATTTGAAAAGAAAGCTATACATTTGTCATACGGAAAACTTAAAACAATATCATAATGACCATACACCTTATCTCATTTGCTTCAATCCTTCACAAACAAGTCTCGCTACGTAGCTCACACGAAGCTATTTTAAGCGAAATTGAAAAATATTATACCGTAAAGCTCGTCGATTATCAAGATATGGACAAGCTTAGTAGTGATGATTTCAAAATCATTTTTATCGCTACCGGTGGGGTGGAAAGACTGGTCATACAGCAATTCGAAAACCTCCCCCGCCCTGCCATTTTACTGGCAGACGGCATGCAGAACTCTCTTGCTGCCGCATTGGAAATATCCACATGGCTACGGGGACGTGGAATGAAGAGCGAAATACTACATGGCGAATTACCTGCTATCATCCTGCGTATTCATACACTTTATAATAATTTCCGTGCACAACGTTCCTTATTCGGCAAACGTATCGGAGTCATCGGAACTCCTTCTTCCTGGTTAGTTGCCAGTAACGTAGACTACCTGTTGGCAAAACGTCGTTGGGGAATTGAATATGTAGATATTCCATTGGAACGGATTTATGAACAATTTCAACAAATAACGGATGAGCAAGTCGGAGCATCATGTGCAGCTGTAGCATCGCAAGCTCTTGCCTGTCGCGAAGGAACTCCCGAAGATTTAATCAAATCCATGCGGCTGTACCGGGCGATAAAAAAGGTATGTCAGGAAGAAAATCTGGAAGCACTGACATTGAGCTGCTTTAAATTAATTGAACAAATCGACACTACCGGATGCGTGGCATTATCTTTATTGAATGATGACGGGATAATAGCAGGTTGCGAAGGCGATCTTCAATCTGTATTTACGCTATTAGCAGTGAAAGCGCTTACGGGCAAGGATGGATTTATGGCAAATCCTTCCATGATTAATTCCCGTACAAACGAACTGATATTGGCACACTGCACCGTAGGACTCAAACAAACGGAGAGATACATTATCCGCAATCATTTTGAAACAGAAAAAGGAATTGCCATACAAGGGTTACTTCCAACAGGAGACGTAACGATTATAAAATGCGGCGGTGAATGTCTGGACGAATATTACTTATCTACTGGAACATTGACTGAAAATACCAATTATATTAATATGTGCCGCACGCAAGTACGCATCCGCATGAATACTCCAGCCGAGTATTTTCTGAAGAATCCTTTGGGAAATCATCATATTATGCTTCATGGTAACTATGAAGATACATTGAACGAGTTTTTCCAGGCGAATGCTTGCAAAAGAACTGAATAACATCTCAAAACATCCTTAAAGAAAGCGCCTCCTTAATAAACAAAATAAATTATCAGTTTATTAAGGAGGCACTTTGGAGATTGACTAAATTCTATTTCTTTATTCAATTTCTCTTTCTTCCCATTTTCCGTTATGCCACTCTGCAACTGAAGTAAAGCCTGCCTTCTTCAAAGCAGCCAATGCTTCGGCACGTCCATTATTAATCCGTTCCGGATAATGCGCATCACTGTTCACCTGTACTCTGATACCTAGTTCTTTCAGGAATGAAAAATATCGTTTATTGGGATAGAACGTTCCTAAATCGTGATAAGATTTAGTATTTATTTCAACGATATAACCATATTCGGCAATGGCGGTGAAATATTTGCGAACCAATGCATCATACCACGGTTCATCCAATAATCCCGGACGATAACAGGAAGCATTATAATGCATCTTGTCAGCATGACCGACAATATCAAATCCTCCCAATTCTACCATACGAAGCAGGTTCTTATAGTAAAGGTGGACAACAGAATCCAAGTCACCATCGAAGTGCTTGTCTACCAATTGACGGAAAAGATCTGCCGGAGTATCAATATCTACGATTTTTCCTTCCGGAGAGTACAACATATGTACGGAACCTATCCGGTAGTCAAGTGATAGTTTTTGAAAACAAGGTAAAGAAGGGTTGCTTTCTTCGTTCAGGTAATCTATTTCAAGACCAATGGCAAGCTCTATTTTATCTGCATATTTCTTCTTCAGACGGGAAAATTCGGAAAGGTAATCATCCATTCTATCCCACTCCATCGTCCATGCAGTAGAAAACGGCAGTGGAGCATGGGAAGAAATGCCATAGGAAGTAAATCCTTCACTGATAGCAAAACGAATAAAATCTTCCATATTGGCGCGTCCGTCACAATACAGACAGTGGCTATGATAATTGGTTAGGTTTGTCATACAAGGTTATATGTTGTCCGGGATATATTATCAAAGTTATTATCATTATCAGGCTATTCTAGTGATACAATGACACAAATCAGCCTTCTATTTCACTAAGTTCCAGCCATCGCATTGTTTTCTCATCAATCAGGTCATTGACTTCTGGCAAACGTTTCGATTTCTCTGTCAATTCGTCAACAGAAAGGGTACCGCTACATAGGAGTTCTTCAATCTGTGCTTTTTCTGTTTCTAATTCTGCTATCTCCTTTTCCAATTGCTCGAACTCTCGCTTTTCCTTGAAACTCATCTTCCGTTTGTCGTTCAGACGAACACGGGCAGTCTTTTCTTCCTGCGGCTTTTCAGCTTCTTTCTCCTTTTGAGCTTTCGCGTCTTTCCAGTCACGATAGTCGCTATAGTTTCCGGGAAAGTCGCGAATATCTCCCTGTCCATTGAATACCATCAAATGGTCTACTACCTTATCCATAAAGTAGCGGTCGTGAGAAACAACAATCACACAACCTTTAAAATTTTGAAGATATTCTTCAAGCACATTCAGAGTGATAATATCGAGGTCGTTGGTAGGTTCGTCAAGCACCAGGAAGTTAGGGTTACGCATCAGGATGGTACACAGATAAAGACGACGACGCTCGCCCCCGCTCAACTTATAGACATAGCTATGTTGCGTTTCGGGAGTAAACAGAAAATGCTGTAAGAATTGCGAAGCAGTCAGTTTCTTTCCATTACCCAGTTCAATCACTTCGGCAATATCCTGCACTACATCAATAACCTTCATTTGTTCATCGAACTGAAGGCCATCCTGCGAGTAATAGCCGAAACGCACAGTTTCACCAACATCCACCGTTCCACTGTCAGGCGCAACCTGCCCCATTAATATCTTGATGAAAGTAGATTTACCTGTTCCGTTATTTCCCACAATGCCCATCTTTTCATAGCGGGCAAAGATATAAGAAAAATCATCCAGTATCTTCAAGTCACCGAAGCTCTTAAACAAGTGATCGGCCTCGAATATCTTACTACCGATATAGGATGCTTTCACCTCCAGCTTCACATTATCATTGTTGAAACGTTGCTTTGCCACCTTTTCCAATTCATAAAAAGCATCTTCCCGGTAACGGGCTTTATGCCCGCGTGCCTGCGGCATCCGGCGCATCCAGTCGAGTTCCGTACGGTAAAGGTTGTTGGCACGTTCTATTTCTACACTCTTAGCTTCGATACGTTCCTGACGTTTCTCGAGATAATAACTGTAGTTACCTTTATATTGGTAGATTTGTTGATTGTCTATTTCGATAATCTCCGAACAAACACGATCAAGGAAATAACGGTCGTGCGTCACCATCAGCAAACTAAGATTGGTACGACGCAGGTAATCTTCCAGCCATTCGGTCATATCCAAGTCCAGGTGATTGGTTGGCTCATCAAGGATAAGCAGATCCGGCTCGGTAATCAACGCATTGGCTAAAGCAACGCGCTTCAACTGTCCACCGGACAGTTGCTTCACTTTTTGGTCGAAGTTGCGGATTTTGAGTTGCGAAAGAATTTGCTTGGCTTTCTGTTCATATTCCCAGGCTTTCTCCTGATCCATACGCGCCAGAAGATTTTCCAATCCCGGATGACCTTCAGTCTCCATGCAACGTTCATACTCTTTTATCAGTTCCACGGTACTGTTACCGTGATGGAAACAGGCTTCAAGCACGGTCAACTCTTCGGGATACTGTGGATCTTGTTCCAGATAATCCACCCGAAGGTCACGACGGAAAACAATGTTACCGCTATCATAACCTTCTTTTCCAGCGATTATATTCAATAAAGTAGTTTTTCCGCTGCCGTTCTTCGCTATCAATCCTACACGCTGGCCTTCAGCAATGCCAAAAGATATATTTTCAAAAAGAACCAAGTCACCGAAGGACTTGGTCAGGTTATCTATCTGTAAATAAGGTACAGCCACGTAATTTAGTAATTAGTTGGTTAGTGATTAGTGATTAATAATCACGGATTTATACTCTTCAATAATGTCGCAAGGTTCTCCAGCCTTTACTTTACTCCATGCCAGTTTCAACGGATCGATGATACGGTCTTTATATTGTAATACAGGAGCTTCCCGGTTACCGTCAATCAACGTTTTCCATTCCATACCTTCCACTTCATTCGTCAGAATTATACAGACTGTGATGCCGATTGCCAACCATTCCTCTTTCTTTTTCGAGCCAATCTTACCGCTATTAATCACCTGCTGAAGTTTCTCCAGGTCTTCTTCTATTCCCTGAAAATCTTTTTTCAATTCCTGCTTCACGGTAGATACCACCCATTCGTACGCTTCATTAATCAAATAGATTTCAGAAAGACGGGCCGGGATCAGTTCAGCAGGATACTTCTGCCCTTCTTTGCGTACCTCCAAAGTAGCGATTACATCTTCCGCCTCCTTCACAACTCCGCCTTTAGGTACAGTAAAAGAACATTCGAAAGCAATATCGTCAACTCCTGTAATCCACAAATGGGAAGTATAATAAGTCCCCTCCTCCTGAAACATTTCTTTGCTATACGCACATTCCCACGTTCCGACTTTCACCAACGAAGCCGAATCATTCTCTTTCAGTTCCTGCCGGATGACATCTTTACCATAACCGGCTTTTCCTTTAAATGCGGATATACGAAAATTTCCCGTCCATACTTCGGGATTATAGAAAAGAAAAGAGCCTTCGCCATCTTCAAACTCATTCCAGTCTGATGGATAGTTCATAGAAAACCATGCTCCGGGAGAGATAAATTTCTTGCCTTGCATCCTTTTATATTAAAAATGATTACTTGGGCAAAAGTACGAATTAATAATGAAGAATGAAGAACGAAGAATGAAGAATTTTGCTGCGCTATGCAAGTATACCGCAAGGATATTCTTCATTCTTCATTTTTAATTCTTCATTTTCCTATCGGCTGTATTTTCCTCCGCACTTCTTTAGAAATCTCCAAAAACATATAATTCAACTTTCCGGAATGGATTCCTTCTTCGTTTTCCTTATACTTCTTATTAGCATACTGCTTCGATTTCTCGAAAGTCAGTAACGACATCTCATTCTGCGATTTGCCTACCATTGTAGAATCCAGTTGTTCATCCGGGAAAAAATCATCCAGATCGACATCACCAATCATCGTTGTCTCCAGAAAGTTTTTATTCGTGTGCGAATTATCCGTATAGTATCCTACAAACATGTGCCCCGGTGTACGTACCAAGATAGGATCAATATTAATGGCGCGAAGCAACGACGCAAACAACACACTCCCATCCACACAATTAATCTGTGAAGATTCCAGTGCATCATCAAACGTACGGACACGCTGCGAGAAAACAACATTGCTCGAAAGGCTGGTATTGGAAACAGAACTATAACGGAATTTACGTTTCTGCAATATATTCCAAAGGGCATATACCTGCTTGTCTACCGCCCCTTTAGCCTTACTTTGATAACCGAGAAAGCGATTAACAATCCGAGTATTCAATGCCTCGCGAAGCAACTGATCGATCATCGGATTCTCTTCATTGACATAAGCCGCAAAGAAAATACTGGTATCATGGAATTTAGTTCCGTTAGCCACATACCCCAACAGACACTCATTGATGCTACGCACTGAAAAAGTACGTACCCGTTGTCCCAAATCTTTTCCATTCATCTCCACTGTGATGGCTACGCTTACCGGTTCTGCCTGCACCTCATTTTTCAGTGCCTCATAATTCCAGATGATATCAGGATAAATCGTATATTCCGTTCTGGGCTTGTTTAATACAAATTCCGACACCGAGCGGGAGAAAAAAGGCGTTTCGGCTACTTCAATCCGCACACGACTATAAGCTGTCTTCGATTTCAACCGAACGGCAATACACGACTTCGGATTTCCCAAAGACGTCGAATCCGACGGAACAATCACTTGTGCATCAGTGGTGGCAACAGACAGAATCGCCGAAGGAAATATATTTCCTCCCAGATCGTCTACAATCTCAAAACCGGAATTGAATGAAGTATATTTAAACACAGACATACCGCCAAGGAGAATTAACAGTACCACAACAGATCCTATTATTTCCTTCCGATGTCGTTTTAAGTCAATTTTTATCATTATTTGTAGTTTCTATAGTCAAACATTTCTATTGTATCTCGCTAACAAAGATAACAAATAGCGAGCGTTTTTTCCTCTTACAATCAACAAAAACTTCCATATTCCGTATCAATTCCCGGAATTCACAGAATGTAACACGATTGTAACGTCTGTTTCATCTGCCCGTAACAAAGTCTCCTCATCTTTGCAAAGGATAAAATAAAAACGTAACTTTGTCATATCACATTAATACATATATCTTATGAACGATTACCGTATTCTAGTTGTCGACGATGAAGAAGACCTCTGTGAGATTCTGAAATTCAATCTTGAAAACGAAGGTTATGAGGTTGATACAGCAAATTCTGCCGAAGAGGCAATGAAGATGGACATCAGCAGTTATCACTTAATTCTCCTCGATGTGATGATGGGAGAAATCTCCGGTTTCAAAATGGCCAACATCTTGAAGAAAGACAAAAAAACAGCAAAAGTGCCTATCATCTTTATCACGGCAAAAGATACTGAAAACGATACTGTGACCGGATTCAATCTGGGAGCAGACGATTATATTTCGAAACCTTTCTCCCTGCGTGAAGTCATTGCCCGTGTGAAAGCAGTATTAAGACGTACGGTAACAACGGAAACGGAAAGAGCACCCGAACGTCTTACTTATCAGTCGCTCGTTATTGACATCACAAAGAAGAAAGTAAGTATCGACGACGAAGAAGTGCCATTGACTAAAAAAGAATTTGAAATATTGCTTCTACTGGTACAGAATAAGGGACGCGTATTCTCACGCGAAGACATTCTAGCCCGTATCTGGAGTGACGAAGTGTATGTGCTCGACCGTACCATCGACGTAAACATCACCCGTTTACGTAAAAAGATAGGTATATACGGCAAACGTATTGTCACCCGTCTCGGATACGGATACTGTTTTGAAGCTGAATAAGTAATAATACCGAATTAAGTAATTATTATGAACCTGCCTGTAACTCAAAAACATTTTCTTTCTTTCAGCCGGAAGCTGTTCCTTTCGGTTATTTCACTCTTTCTGGTATTTGCCATTTGTTTTATTGCGTACCAGTATCAACGTGAACGGGAATATAAAATAGAACTGCTGAATACAAAACTGCAAGATTACAACAGCAGACTCTACGAACAATTGGAAGAGCAACCCCTTGATAGCGAAATAATCAGCGGTTATATCAACAAACATATTCTGGAAGACTTGCGTGTGACCCTTATTGATGCAGAAGGAAATGTTGTTTACGACAGTTATCCAAATCATAATAACCAAATAGAAAACCATCTGAATCGTCCGGAAGTACAGAAAGCAATAAAGCATGGTAACGGATATGACGTACGTCGTACTTCGGAAACAACCGGAGTTCCCTATTTTTATTCGGCCACTCGTTATAAAGATTATATTGTCCGTTCGGCTTTGCCTTATAACGTCAGCCTCATCAACAACCTGCAAGCAGACCCGCACTATCTATGGTTTACCATCATCGTGACCTTATTATTAATGATTATCTTCTATAAATTCACCAACAAACTGGGCACTTCCATCAGCCAGCTCCGTGAATTTGCCATGCGTGCCGACCGAAACGAGCCTATCGAAATGGCTATGCAATCCGCTTTTCCACATAATGAACTAGGAGAAATCTCACAACACATCATCCAAATCTACAAACGATTGCACGAAACCAAAGAAGCTCTCTACATCGAACGTGAAAAGCTAATCACTCATCTCCAAATCTCGCACGAAGGATTAGGAGTATTCACAAAAGACAAGAAAGAAATTCTAGTCAATAATCTTTTCACCCAATACAGTAACCTGATTTCGGACTCCAACCTGGAAACAACGGAAGAAGTCTTTGCTATCAGCGAACTAAAAGAGATTATTCATTTTATCAATAAGAACCAGCAAGAACGCTCGAGAGGAAAAGGTGAAAAGCGAATGTCAGTTACCATCAACAAGAACGGGCGGACATTTATCGTAGAATGTATCATCTTCCAGGATGCTAGCTTTGAGATTTCCATCAACGACGTCACCCAGGAAGAAGAACAAGTAAGACTCAAACGCCAACTGACTCAAAATATTGCCCATGAGTTGAAGACTCCTGTCAGCAGTATTCAAGGATATCTGGAAACCATTGTCAGCAACGAAAATATTCCACGTGAAAAGATAAACGTATTCCTCGAACGTTGTTATGCACAAAGCAATCGTTTGAGCCGGCTGCTACGCGACATCTCCGTACTCACCCGCATGGACGAAGCCGCCAGCATGATTGATATGGAACGAGTGGATATTAGTGTACTGGTCGGAAATATTATCAATGAAGTATCTCTGGAACTCGACGAAAAGCATATCACAGTAATCAACTCTCTGAAAAAGAGCATACAAGTCAAAGGTAATTATTCATTACTATATTCCATCTTCCGCAACCTGATGGACAATGCCATCGCATACGCCGGAAGCAATATTCAGATAAATATCAACTGTTTCCGTGAAGATGAGAATTTCTACTATTTCAGCTTCGCCGACACTGGTATAGGTGTATCACCCGAACATCTGAACCGTCTCTTCGAACGCTTCTACCGGGTAGATAAAGGCCGCTCACGCAAACTAGGCGGAACAGGATTGGGACTGGCTATTGTGAAGAACGCCGTTATTATCCACGGCGGCAACATCTCCGCCAAGAACAATCAGGGAGGTGGACTTGAGTTTGTATTTACACTGGCAAAGGAGAAATAGAGGGGTAGCTACATTTTAAAACATTTCCCGAATCATTACTTCGGCTTCCTTCATCCAAGATTTCTCTCATAACACGACACCTTCATTGGTGACGTTAATATAAAAAGGGGGGGGTAAATGGGCGGTTCTCCCAAAGTTTTTTGAGCGTGACTATCGGGCTGATAGAGACTCCGGTTTTCAGTTCCAGTTCGTAAAGTGGCAGTGTGATAGATTCTTCGTCCTTCAATGTCATTTTCTCGCCGTCGAGCAGGATAAGCAGGTCAATATCACTGTCGCTACGCGCTTCGTTCCTTGCTTGCGAACCATATAAAATAGTTTTTGCCGTAGGAGCCACGCGACGTATAATCTCTCTTATTTGTTTCGTTTCATAAATTTTCCATTTATTATAATCAATGCTACGGGCAAAGATAACAATTCCGGTGCAGATTGTTCTGTCAAGAACCGATTATTTCCCCCGGCACACAAAGAAAGATTCGTTTCTCTCATCCGGCAGCAGGCTACAGCAGCGGCGAGTGAAAACGAATCTTTCATCTTAAAGGGTCGTGCGGCAATGCCGGAAGGAGCCTTTGGCAATACAGAAAAGTCCTTTTGCGGTGCAGGAACCCGTCCTTTTTATAGCACCGGAAAAGCATCCGGCTTTATGCTGCCGGATCGGGAGCCTCTCCTCCCCCTTCACCGCCACCGCCACCTTCGCTGGGAGTAGTGGATTTTCCGCCCCATTCTTCCCAGAAGATATTGGAATCGACGAGGGAACGGGTGGTAACCTGGTTGTTGGATGAACGGCTCGTTTCAGGGATGAAGCGGACACGGACGCCGGTGATTTGCTTGGCAGTCACTTTGTCGGAGGAGTCCACTCCATTGCCCGAAGCAACGGCTGTGTAGTAGAATGTGCCCACGCCGTCGAGCTTGACGGTGCGGCCGTCTGCCATGTAGCTACCTAATACGCTGCCAAGGGACTTGAGCACGGCAAAGGTGTCGGCAGGGCTTACGGTGGATTCAATGGCAAGACGTTTTGCCACTTCGTCCGTCGTGACAGGTTTGCCAACGGTGATGGATTGCGGATACCACATTCCATTGATTTTCTGTTTTACTTTCTTGAAGAATCCCATAAGTTGATGTTTTTTACCTCTTCCCTGCCGCATCCCGATAGGACTAATACTCGGTGACGGACTTTGCTTATCTCGGTGACGACCTTTGCCTACCTCGGTGTCGGACTTAGCCTACCTCAGTGACGACCTTTGTCTGTCCGTGTCTGCAAGCATTTCCTGATGGGATGCTGCAAGAAGGAAGCGTGATTAATAAATGTTGCGAATTATCTCAATTATCATATTTACCGTTCCCCTCCGTATTCCGCCAGCGCGCAGAGCAGTTCGCCCAGTGCAAGGCCGCCGTTGAAGGCTGACACGTAGTTCTGCGTGTCGGTCACGTCCTCGTTGAAATGGTTGAGACGATCGGTGATGGGGGAAAGAAAGAGGATAGGTTCGCCTGAAGTGCTGATCTTTACCACGCCGTGGGTGGTTTCGATGGAGTTTGCCGTATACCCTTCGGGGGCTGCAGCGGCAAATTCTTTAAGGGCTTGGGCGTCTATCGTGTCGTATGAACCGTAGTCGGTGACGTTGACGGAGCCTACTGCCGTGAAGGTGGACGCTCCTTCACACACGAGTTGCGGTGCGGGGAAGTTGGGCGGCGGGACAAGTTTGCATGCGCCGCCGGGGTAACAGTGCAGGCGGGCGTTGACGGTTTCGGCCAGACTGAACACGGCAGGGGCTACGTTGGAAGCGATGAAGGTGCCTACGCGGTCGTCGATAAGGTTGTGTTCCGGATCGGCATGGCTGTCGGGGTTTCCGTCGTGGATAAAGAAGTTGCCGCCGAGGACAACGGTTCCGTTATGGGTCACTGCCGGGTCGGGATAGTTGGCGGTACTGACGCTGATGATGAGGTCGGCGGCATCGGCAGCAATGGCTTGCGGGAGCACTTTGTATTTTTCGAGGGAACTCGAAGTGTTGACTCCCGTTGCCATAAGGTCTTCGATGCAGCGGACTACGACTTGCAACGGTTCTTCTCCTTCTCGGGGAAGGGAGAAGACAGCACGGGGTTGGCTCATGCGGTTGTCTCCGTCGCACGGAGTGTTTATCACTTCAGGGAATGGTAAGGCGGCGGGACGCAGTTTGGGGTTGGTCAGGGCGTTGAGCACGGGTTCCGTTTCCCAGTTTTTGTTGATGATGACGAGTATCTTTTTCATAAGTGTGATGTTTTTTATGGTTTTTACTTTAGGCAGTTGCATCACTTCCGGCAATTGCTTGTTTCTAAGTGTTGGTATTTGAATATACCGAAGTCCATTTTTCCGAGTCAGCGACAAGAAAAACAGACTTCGGAGTTAATGAAAATACTTCCTGCCTCCTAGTCGATCATTTATTCAAATCCTTCGAAGGCTACATTAAGGTCCCACAAAGCTCCGGAAAGAATAAATACGGCGGTGCGATTGGCATGGGGGGTCATAGGTCAACCACGTCGAACCATATACATCACTGTGTGCGCTGATAGCAGCATAGGCGGTCACCAAATCACCAGGGAATATATACCCATCCTTACGAGATTGCTTTTTTTCTGCATCTCCGATATGATCGTTAAGGTCAATCATACCGCTTTGTCCAACGTCAAAATTGTCAGTAGCACCACATTTGTAGTATGCTTCTGAATCTGAAGCCACTTTTACGTATCCTTTTAGCATGGTTATTGCTCCAGCCTGATTTTTTAATTTAATTTTGCTGATACTTTCCATAAATTTAAATTTTAAAAGTTGTACATTCTTGTTTCGCCGTTTCCTTGTTTAACTCCTTTCTTTAGCGGAAACGGAATAAGGTTATTGTATTTATTAACGGTCACCCGAATGGTCACGTACTGTCGGTAGAACTTCGGGGGCTATCCTCCCCTCTGGCGGAAACAAGTCCTCCGGAAAGGGGAATACTTTTGTGCACCTTGCAAGGGTAATGCAAAGCACAAGGCTTAGTTGACAGTTTTCTTCACCAGCACCGGATAACTGCCGTTCGTGCCGGCTTGCCATTGGTAGTCGTAATCGGCGCCGTATGTGTTCATCGCATTGATGACATCGTAATCATTTGCCCCGACGGCATCGGTGAAATGACCGTTGTATCCTACGTTGATGCCGCCTCCGTTTTCGATTGTACCGCAAGGAGAGTCATCCCTGATACCCGCCAGTTCCTGCCAGTAGCAGCCTTGTATTGTGGTGTCATTATAAGTATATCCGGCGATACCGCCTTTGATAGCTGTTCCGGTAAGGCTCATTTCGGTAACCACACTGTAGCAGGAGATGATTTTTCCGGCTGAACCGGAGATTCCCACTAGTCCGGCAATGCCTCCGCCGTGAACTTTTCCATTATTAGGATGTGTAGCGGAAATCGTGCCCTCGAAGCTACAAAAGGCAATACAAGTACCATTGTACATGCGTCCAACTATGCCTCCACAATTTACCATATCCCAATTACTGGTCACCCCCGGAGTAACCCGTCCTTTAATGTTCAGATGCTTTATTATAGTATTTCTGCCGGAGGCTCGTGCAAAAAATCCACTGCTGCTTACATTATCACCCGTTGCGTTCATTCCCCGTACAGTATGGCCCTGACCGTCAAAAACACCGTAAAAGTCAGATATAACACGATCATATCCTATCGGAGTCCAATCCTTTCCGTTCAGGTCGATATCTGTTGCCAGCTTGTAGGTGGCACACTGGTAGGACTCGTTTGTTACGTTCATTTTCACATTGTTACTCATCAAATAATGCAGGGCAGCGAGCTGGCGGGCAGCGGTGATGGTGAATACGTGGTCACGGCCACTGCTGGCGTTAGCTCCGGAAGATTCTGTGCCCATCCACGCTTTGGCTTCTTCTACGGAAGTGGGGTACTTACCGTCCCATATCGGGTCGATGTTATGTTCTACGTCCGTTGTCTCCCACTCGCTGTCGATATCTACAGTCATGTTTACGGCCTTGGACGGAGCGTCCTGCGCCAAGATGAGGGTACCGGCGGCATTGATGCGATGGTTGCGCTTGATGGGTATTCCGGCAGGGATGGTGACCTTGTTCAGCACTTTGCCGGATTCGGCCGTTGCCGCAAATTCCAGACTGATCTCCGGCATAGTACCGTCGGTATTGGCAAGGATGTAGTTGGAGAAAAGCACTTTACAGGGGATATCGTTGATGGTGATGTCTTCGCCGAAGCCGGCGTTTCCTGATCCGTAAACATTTGCGAAAGACGCTGTCCCCGAAACAATGCCGGTAGAAACGTCTAGTGTAGTGAGTACATTGTATTTAAACTCCACCGATTTGCAGTAAGCGAAGTTCGTTGTACTCTTCTCCGCAATGGTCAGTTTGGCGACCGCACGGGTAAGGGTGGCTGCCAAATCTTTCAGTGCCGTCGCTTCTTTGGTGAACGGCTTGGCGGCAAAGAAAGCATCCTGCTTTTCAAACTTAACATCCATCGCCATCACCCTTACCTCTTTCAGTCCGGTGGCATTGTTTGTCTCGTACCATCTATCGGCGTAATGTTGTACATCGGATAATCCGGCAATGGCAGTAGCCTGGGCAACTGCGTTTTTACCTACATAGTCCGCCCAAAACAACGCATGATACTCTCCGTTATCAAGTTCGAATGTGAAGTCGATTTTTTCGGCTCCGGCAGCCGGGCATACTTCCTTACGGACTTTCAGCGTGGTCAGTTCCTCGTCCCATATTTCGAGAATGCAGCGCAGTTTATACTGGTCGTCGGGAGCCTCGGGCAGAGCTGCACGGCTTTGCGGATTTGGCTGCACAAAGTCGACGGGCAGCGATGCGGTAATACTCACCATTTTATTATTCGCATTTTGCAACGCATCGGTTTCGTTCTGGCTGCAAGAGGTTATCATCCCTATAAGAGCGATAATCCAAAGGTAAAGATGATACTTTTTCATGTTCTTAGCATTTTGATTTTTAACTTATTGGTAATTCACTCGTTGTATCAATGTAACAGACCATCGAGGTCTACGTCAATGTCTCCTTCAAATCCGGGGTCGATGTCCACGCCTCCCTGCATCTCGTTGGTGAGGAAATGGGCACGGACGGTGGTGAGGTGTCCCCGTCTGTAGGGCACTTCCAGTCCCGTGGTACGGCTGATGACGTTGCCGCGGCTATCTTGTATCTCCATCGTGAGTTTGACAAACGATTCCGCACCGTTCACAAACACGAAATCCGTGCCTATGGTGCACTCCTCGCTTCCATCGTCGGGTACAATGAGCGGCACGGTGTACTGTACGCCCGTACGCGAGTCGGCAGGGCGTCCGGTCAGTACGTTGAACACCGTGGGAAGGTAGAAACCGTAGGCAAAGGTGATTGTATAGGCGTCGTCTCCCTCACCGTTACGTTGCCGCCGGTTCTTGCATAGGAATTCCTTTACATCGGTGGCTATCAGTTCGTATTTTGCCAGCGGTCGCACCATATCCACTTTGACTTGTACTTTGGCGTTCCATTCCTCCCGATACGGGCGCAGGTCGAGGGCGACGGTTCCGTAAAGGCAATCACGATAGTCGGTGTAACCTATGTAGGGGTCGGTGCAGGCGATATATTGCAAATTCTCCGTATTATAATAGAAGTCGGTGTCCGTGCCTGCTACGACGTAGTCCGTCCATACGGCGAGGGTGTATTCCACGGCGTGCAGTTTCAGCCGGATGGGCAGCGTTATTTTCCCGTCGCTGGCTTCTCGTTCGGCATTGTCCATGACGGTCACTTGCCGGGCTGCCGGTTTGCCGTCGCGCCATGCTTCGATGATGAAGCGGCGGCGGTAATCCGTTTGTTCTCCGGCACGGGCTTTTGTGATTCCGCAGTGTGCCTTGTTGGTGATGATTTCCAGTGGTAGGAGTTCGAGGTCGAGGGTCACTTCGGTACTGACCTCTACAAGCGTGGGGTCGATGCCTTCCTCACCGTCCGGTGTCATCGCGGGATAGTCGTGTACACAAGCGGCAAGGACGGTTGCCAACATGAAGGTGATAAATCCTATAGCATATTTCTGTTTCATAAGCCGTTACTTTTTAAGGTTGAAGCGATAGACGATAGAAAGCCCCATGCGGGTGATGCCCCAGTAGTTCTTCGTCCGTGTGTCTATCCGTGCGCCGTTGTCTATATTATAATAGGTGTCGTACTTCATGTTGGCATAGCCTGCACCGAGGGTAAATTCTCCCGCCCAATGTCCGCCGAGCGGCAACAGATAACCATAGCTGACGCCCGCGCCCAGCAACGGACGGTCGGCGTCTTGATAACGGTCGCGATTCCACTTCACATTGAACCAGCCTACGTGGGCATGAAGACCGAAGAAATGTCCCGAGCCGGGCTTCGAGAGCCAGTAACGGGCTTCGGGTTGCAGGGTGAAGGTCTTCACGGTGTGTTTGTTGCTGATGTGCCACGGACACCACAATATCGGCAACTCTACGGAAAGATGCTTGCCGACCTGCACTTCCGCCGCCACGTTCATAATCGTACCCGCCCAAGCGGCAAGGTTGGTTTTCACGCCAAGGTAACGACCGTTGGCGGGAAGTGAAGGCGAGGTAGCTGTAGAGGTGGAAGCGGTGGAAGAAGAAGGAGTAACTGAAGCAAAAGAAGCAACCGAAGTAGAAAGAGCAGTAGCTGCATCCGGCACAACAGCCGTAGCAGCCACGGCGAAAGAGTCAACAGGCTCTTTGTCTCCCTGCAAGGCAACCGGAAGGGCTTCCTGTTGTTCCTGTCGCCTCGCCGCACTTGCAGGCTCTTGCCGGTTTTGCGGAATCTCGCTTTGGCAATCTTGGAAGCCTCGGCAACCTACCACGACGACTTCTCCCCACAAGGGATGAGCCAACGGGTGGTTGAGTGTCCGGAAATGCCGTTCGCGCAGTCCGTTGTGGTCGATAAGATAGCCTTTCAGATTGTTGGCACGCCAGTAGGCGGCGTGCAGATTCGCCTTTTCATCGCCCCAACTACCGGAATAGCTCTGCACATAGAGGGTGTCCTGACGTTTACGAAAGGTGCGCAACCGTTTCTTCAACTTCCGCAACGACAGTCGGTTGTCCGCATATTCCGTCTTGAACATCCGGATACGTGAAGGATAGCGGAAAATAATCAGGCTGTCTGCCGAAGGTGAGGAAAGGACGGCAGCATCCGGCTGACCGCGCAAGGGAACAACCGATAGACATAGCAAAAATGCCAGTACGAAGTAACGGAATGTACTCCACGCTACGTTTTGTTTGTTTTTCATTCTCATACCTGTAACATAAGATTACAAAAGTTTATATACAAGAAAGGCGTAAGTGTCCGTATGCTTATCCGTCAATCGGGGCCTTCGCACTGCCCATACCGTAGATAAGCAACAGAACACTCACGCCATTGGCGTATATAAAGCTTGTGTATCGTCCCCCTCCCCTCTCCGGACGAAGGGGGAAGCGGGGGCGCAAACAGGCATCCATATAAACAATGGAACGTGAGCATTTGTTGCATTCATCTTCACGGTGACAAGTCAAAGGTGCGAAGTTTGATTGACGAAGATGATATTCTTCAAACGCTTTCCGTTATCTAAAAATCACGCCCTCTCTCACAAGGGCAGTGACAAAGATAAAGAAAAGCCGAAAAACAGCAAACAATATAGGCTAAACTTTTATTCGCCGGGGCAAAAATAATTATTTCAGCCCGACGAAGGACAAAATGGGAATGGACAGATTCATGGACAAAATAGAGAAGAGGCTGTCAGGAAAAGGCTTGGCGCATACAAACAGTAAGGGCGACCCGTTTTTTAACGAGCCGCCCTTACTGTTTGTTATCTATTTTTTCACAATGCCTCAATTTCTTCAGCAGTAAGTCCCGTACATTCTGAAATTAAATCGATAGCCAAACCTTTGGATTTCATCATACGGGCGGACGATTCTTTTCCTCTCAACATACCTTTCTGTTCGGCAAAGTCCAACGTATTGAAATAATCGTTATAAACTTTCCATTCCTTCTCATATTGAGCTCTTTCCTCCGGAGTCATATTCGCTTTGGAGGCCATCTTCTCAAGTCGTTCAAAAACGGCTTTACGTGCCTTGAAAGGCATTCTATCAAGTGTATCCATATGCTTTAATACATAAATCCACCGTTCAAAATCGTTACTACACTCATCCTCTTCTTTGTCAAAGTTAGGCAGTTCGATAAAAATCTGCCGAAACTTGTTATTGAAAAGCTGTCCTGTATCCCGGTCGGAAAGGATTACATCAGTCCTTATCTTCGCAGGCATGTCCTTGTCAATCACAAAGTTCATAAAAAACACTCCGTATACAGCATCCAACCGGAAGTCCCAAGGACCGCTTTTAGCTTGTTGCGTAATCGCACGAGAGAGGTAGAAGAGAGCACGATCTTTAAAGTAAGGTTGCTCACGATTCTGCATTTCTACGATTATCCGTTCACCTGTGTCAGTCATACAGTAGATATCGTAGATAATCCCCCGTTCTGTTTTTACTTCCGGCTGCTGTTCGTTGTTAAGGAACTGGATGTCGGTAATCACGTGCTCTCCAGAGAGCAAATCGTTCAAGAAGTCGATTAATAACTCCTTTTCTACCTCTCTGCC
>OODR01000098.1_pt1 | contig 46117 bp, 55 predicted proteins | sample 1671741 | NCBI WGS metagenome assembly OODR01 (sample SAMN06348187, study PRJEB24527) | human gut metagenome | biome: human gut; feature: ankylosing spondylitis patient; material: feces | host: Homo sapiens | place: China | collected 2015-10 | reverse complement strand
CACCCTCTCGGATGCTTAGTTGGACTTGGTCAGATATCCGTTTTCATACAAATAAATATATAATCTCGTCTGCAGATAATACAGAAAACGGATTCTTAAAATTATCATTTTCTTCTGCCGGAACATCATCCTCCAGTTCTGATGGAATGAACCCAAGTTTTTTACAGATATCTTCGTACTTTTTATCTTTTTTCATCAGAACACCTCCAGTTTGATTCCTGCATCATTAAACAATTTGCCTACATAGTCAGAATACCCACTTAGGCTTAATAAGTCAAGCGCAGATTCTGCAATAGGTCGGTTTAGTTGTCCAACAATCGAATATTTGTAAATGGTCCCGTTGTGGCATGCAACAATACCATATTTGTACTTGCGTTTATATGCCACCGAAAAATCAGAATAGCTCGGTACTCCGCTTTCCGGGTGGTTGTGGATGCCTATTACGGTATAGTCATCAGCTTCTTTTAGCATCTTAAGCATTTTCCTTGAAGGCTTGACTCTTTTCTTTGCATTGAAGTCTGTCCTTGCCATGACGGTATTGCTTTTGGTATCTACAAATGCAAGATCTTCATACCATGTACCGCTACGGTGCCGGAGCATTTTTCTCGCCTGTGCTCTTATCCGTCTGGTGACCACTTTCGTTTCCCCAAGCCCATCGAACTTGTTCGTATATTCGGCAGAAGCAATGTATTTCCTGTCAATCAGGTAACTCTTGTAGTTGAACTTCTCATTGTCTGCCGGCTCTTCTCCGGGAGTGGCCGGAGGAAGTGTTACCTTTGAGCTTTCTTCACCTTCGCTCTCCCAGCTGCTGTCATCATTGGAGATGTACTCTTGCTGCATTTTCTTCCGTTCCTCGTAGGAATACCCCAATACAGCCTTGCTGGGGATGCCTCTGTGGATGCAGTGACAATTTATGGACTCTCCGGCCGGTAGAAGTGGATCTCTCGGGTACATGGGATAGTATGTATTTCCATCCTTCCCCTTCATGACAAAGGGATCTGTCTTTTTCACGATCTGGCAATCCATGGCTACATGATTCGGTCTGGGAGTATTCTTGTGTGCTCCTGTGTGTCGCCACTCCTTTTCCTCACATGCCGGACTCTGCTGGATGGCTTCCTCTCTTGCCACGCTGTGTGCCCGCAACACTTCTGTCACAGCCACCCGTCTTGCCTGATAGTACTCATTCCGCCATCCGCCACTCATGATCTGCCGTGTAAGCCAGGGTATGTCTTTCCCATCATCCACCGCAGAATGTATCAGTCTTGTGATCTGGTCATGCGTGCTAAGCCGCATCAGTTCGCCCAAGGTAGTTCCCCATGTCTCAAACCATGATGCCGTCCGTTTCCGCAGGCTTTCGACCTGCATATCAGGTTCTACCTCTTGAATGTACTCTGTTGCCAGCGGCTCTACCGTATCATCGTACATGGATACAGCCGCATCCGTCACATCGTCCTGTATGGAATCATTTTCCAGCATGGTATCAATGCGCTTCTTAAGCTGTTCTCCTGTGTCTCCGGCTTCTTCTGCTTCCTTTAACGTATTTAGGAGGTCCTGCTGTTGGTCTGCCAGGATCCCGGCTACAGTTTCCTCCAGATCGTTAATGGCATCCACTGTCCCGTCCGGATCGGTATATCCTTCTGCCTTCAGTGTCTTCTTCAGGTCTTTGTCTTTCTTGGCGATGTACCTGTCAATGGCAGCCACGATTTCATCAGCATTACGGATCAGGGCTTTCGCAATCTTCTGATAATCATACATCGGCACCACCGTCCACTTCGTAATCACCAAGAGCTTTTCTTATAGATTTCAATACTTCGATAACCTCCGTATTTTCTCCAATACTCTCAGCCTTCTGTATCTGATCATCCAACTGTGACATTTCATCGTCTGTAACGGCTTTAGCCTTGGTTTGAGGCTTTGTATTTTGACCTACAGCAGGCTCTTCATCCGTTTTCGTATTAACAGACGGCTGTTGCAATAAACTGTTCTGTTGAGCCTGTGTGAGTGCCTTCTGATAAGCAAGCGGAATATCTCCCCATTTTCCGGCATACGGCTCTTCATTGTCCAGCCCCAGTGTCTTATAGGTCAGTTCCTTGGCAACATTAGGGGTAAGACCGCCTGCACGCTCCGTTACATTCAGAATCTTCTGAACATCGTCCGGATCCGTTACATCCGGTTCCATGAAGTATGCTTCCACATGACGGAAACGATATCCATTCAGCAGCCTTTTATTGATTATCCATCCAAGGGATTCTCTCTCCGGCTGAAATACCTGTTTTTCCGTCACCTCTATACAGGCCTGCGATGTTGACCTGTTGAAATCCTTGGTGTATCCCACATAGAGATCCGGGAGCAGGAATGCAGACTGCGTTTTCTTTCTGCCGTTCTCCTGATACTCCTGGAATAATTCATCTTTCTGAAGAATGCTTGCAAGATCTTTGACCTCGACATTGGGCTGTTTATCTTCATCCATTGCCGTTCCGCTTTCCAGTGTGTCTGTTTCCAGCACAAGGAACGAATGCTGTCCGGATTCGCCCTCGATGTCATTCACATATCTTTGTAGCTTTTCATACGATTCATCCGACAGCGTCCCGCCCTTTATCAGGATCATCAGCGGTGTGTGCCGCCCTTTGCGGAAATAGTTGTTGTTCAGGATCTCCGCTCTGCGGTTTCCGTCGATGGTAAGCACCTGCCCTATCCAGCGTACCTCTCCGTAAGGATCATCCCCCAACGGGAAATCAAGGATCTCATTGGCTATGTCATCAGGTGCAATCTGTTCTTCTCCTTTTTCCAAGTATTCACCGTCCTTTTTATTCATGATTCTGGGATCGCCGAATTCCTTAAAGTACACTGTCTTCCCGCCGACGGTCTGTCGAAATTTACGGAATTTCTTCTTCCTCTTTACCGACTCTCCCTTATGGAAAAACTCCACTTCGATGTACGGTTGTAACGGACAGGTCATGTCTATTGATGGTGTATCTTTGATGTACTCCAGTTGCACCACATTCCCCATCGTGTCACGAATCACCTCCGTGTATGCAATTCCATAGGTTTCTCTGGCGGTTATGATCTTCTCGAAGATCTCTTTTGCCATGCACTCCATATTCAGAAGTTCCAGTATTCCTTCCAGTTTGGACCATTCGTCTTTCATTTCTGGCGTTTCTTCGTCGCAGTCACAGGCATATCTCACTCCGATACCGAATCCTGCAATATTGTTTTTGTATGCCCTGATGCACTGCGGCAGGATCGTGGAATTGGATACCAGTGCCTTTAAGCCATGCATATCAATCGGGTGCACAATCCAGTCGGAGGCATTGACCTGTTCCTCTATGTGCAGCTGCTCTGACTTATCCGATTTTTCAATCGGCTTTCTGTCATCATAAAATACGGTATACGGTTCCATGTCTCCCTGCTGTTTTATCACACGTACTCCCATGCCAGCAGGCTTTTTCTTACTTGCTTCCATTTTTTCCATTTCCTCCTTTCTTCTTCATTGGCAGGCATACCAGCAATATGCAGTCCGCTTCATCCGGAGACGTAAGTCCTCTTTCCTTCATCTCCTTTTTGCTTTCCACTTTCTGTTTGCCATTGCTTGTAAAATAATACTTCCGGCATGACAGCTGACCTATGAGGTCGTTATCATTCGGAAGTATGATCTCCGGTTTATGTGGTTGTCCATTTTCGTCTATCGGCGATATCAGGTCCTTTACTACTCCCATCATGAATGTAGTAGTGTCATCATAGTACTTGTGCTTGATCTTCTGACCAAAGTTGACCGGAACGATCTGCAGCTTCTGGAACAGCTCCGGTTGGGTTCGTTTGTAGCTCTTTAGCTGATCCACAACACCACCGCCGACTCCGCCATCATCCACCTTGGCATAGATCACATCGTGGTACTTAAACCTGGTGCTCAACTGCAGAAACAGTTTCGCTACATTGCTGGCAGTCCAATTTGTGTCTTGCCCGTTGTATTTTTTATAAATCTCTACCTTTTCATTCACCCTGTACCCGATACAGGTCTTATCATCACCGAAGCGGGCTACATCGCACCCGATCTCGATCTGCGTAACCTTGCTTACATCTGTCTCCAACAGTTTCCCTGTATTATCCCGGCAAACTCCCATTGCCAGTGCAGTGTCATCAGACAATTCCGTAGCAACGCTGCTCTCCAGCCACGCTATCGGAATCATCGTGTCATCTTCATTTTCCGGGAACTCGCCATATACACGGACACGAACCACATTGCTGTTCTCGCCGTATTTACGCTTCATGGCTGCGATATTCTCTTTGTTGGTACGCTTGCTGTTCTCGGAGTTCACTGTATGGCACTTATAGAGCGCACGGTCTGTCGTATGGCTGTCATAGAATGTCCCGGAAGTCTTTGTCGGGTTACCCATAAGCAGGAGTTTATTGTTCTCTCCGGCCAAAGTACCGGTGATGGCTTCCATGATCGGATCTGCGACACCGGAAGCCTCGTCCACGATAAACAGCATATTGTCCTCATGGAAACCTTGCATATTCTCCGGCTTCGTAGCGGTCCTGGCTACCGCAAACCACCGCTTTTCATAGCCGATCATATAAACATAGGTCTTCGTCCATTTAAGGAGCATGGGGAGCAGTGGAGAGTTGTTCATCCACTTATCGACCTCGGACCACAGTACATCATGCAGCTGTTGCTTTGTTGGAGCCGTTGCAACGATTCTCGGATATGGGAAACATACTATAAACCACAAAAGCAATGATGCCTCGAGACCCGTCTTTCCGACACCCTGCCCGGATTTTACAGACACCCTCGGATAATCCCTAAGATCTCTGGCTACCTCGATCTGCCAGTCATCCGGTTCGAATGACAGTACTTCACGCATAAACAGAACAGGATCCGCTTTCCACAGCGGAATACTTTCGTCGAGGAATTCTCCCAGCCAGTTATCAACATCCATTGCCATTCCTCCTCTGCTCCAATACTCTCTGTGTCCATTCCCGTACCACTTCGTTGCCCTTGCTGTCTCCGTCCAACTTGCGGTTCTCCAGATGCAGCTTCGCCAGAGCTTCTATTGCTTTGGTTTTCTTCGACTGCACATTCGACAATTCTGATTCCAACCTCGCAATGATCTGGTCTTTGTTCTCTGTCTGAGTAAAAGTGGAATACTCGTTTCCCGGAAGTCTCTCTCCTGCTTTGACTTTCTCGGAGATTCTTCTGGCATATTCCGCTTTGTCCTCGTCGCTATCAAATGCCCTTTTTCTCTCGGAACGCTGATTGAACGACAGGGCAACAGGACTGTCACTATTCCTGTACTTGTTGATCGCTGTCATGATTCTACGCTCACGCACGGAAAAGAGTTGTATCTGCTCTATAAGCAGTAACTCTTCATCCTTTGGCATATCCTCAATGAGTGCACGTTCCTCTTCGCTCAGGGTATCCCAGTACACCGCAGAATACCCTCCATGCTTGGTGGTATCCGGAGGCGGCACAGGGTTATGATGCCCCTTCGCATTTTTGTTTCCCTTGGGTGCGCCCGCTCTCTTCTTTTTAGGTGGAACGCTCCCTTTATCGCAAGTGGAACGCTCCACTTGTTTTTTTTTGCCTTTTTCGGCACCGGAGGGGTGCAATTTCTCCTCCCATTTATCCATGGACTTCCACTTTCGTATCTTGTTCGGCGGCAGCTTCAATTTTTCAGCAATATCAACAAGCTTCGCATTTCCATTACTGTCCAGAAACATCTTCTCCGCCTGCCTGCGTTCCTCGCTTCTCTTGTCCGCATCTGGACCTCTCGGTGTCGGCATTGTACCTCCCTCCTTGCTTGATTATTCCCGTCCGTGTGGACGCATTAAAGGGGAGAACGTTGCCGTCTCCCCTTTTCATACGAATATTGCACGATACTTCATTAAATCTTCGTGATATATTCTGCTTTTGAGTAACTTTCCCGACCTTTGACCATCATTCGCAGAAAGTCCTCTTTCGTGAAATCAGATAACCGGAAGATCTCCTCCGGTTTCATTCCCAACTGTTTGCCGATTTCCTCCACGCCTTTGCCCTCTGCCATAAGTTCCTTCACAATGGCTTTCATGGGCTCCAGCAGGTGGGTACCTCTTGCACGGTTATGTGTCACGGTACCGTAGATATTACCGGCTTTGTCCTTGTGATCCACGATAACCACAAGAACCTTTCCTCCCAAACGCTCGTAGAGTGTCCTGCGATCCGTCTCGGAAGGTGGAACATATTTCCAATCAGGACCTGCAACAGTCCATCTGTGGAATCCATCAATAATCGTATAATCCGGTCTTGCTACAATCGGGAGCGTCCAGCCGTTCGTGAAGATCGACTGTGTAAGGAGCTCCAGGTTCTGTTTGGATACCTTGTTCGGGTTATAGTCGTTCGGCTTTAGCATATCTCGATCAACCCATTGAAGGGTGGATGCCGGAATCATGAGCTTATCCATGTTTCTTTGCCTCCTCCCTTTTAGCCTCAGTGATATACCGGCCATATATTCTCTGGTACAGGGCTCTGTAGGTTCTCAGCTTCGGATCGCCGGATATCAGCCCCTCGTATATTGCTTTGAAATCTTTCTCATTTGCTATGGCAGACACCTGTAAGAAGAAATTGCGGTATCTTGTAGCCACGTAACGTTTATGCTCCGTGGTAAAGTAGATATCCATGTTGTTGAACATTTCAATCAGCTCTGCTTTGTAGTCCTTCTTTTTCTCCTCTGCTTCATTAGCCCTACGGGATGCTGAATTTCTTCCGAACATCTCGCTGTCCCAGTACAGCGCAGCGAGATATGCGTTAGGCTCCCTGCGTATTACCCGTTCCATAAGATCCGGATAATACTCATTCATCTTTACAAGGCTTCTGGCGGTGTCCACGGAAAAGAACTGTGATACTCTCAGCTGTCCTTTTCTGGTACCGGCCTGCCATAAGAACAGGTAAATCTCCGGAATGTCAACGTGCTCGTTCAGCAGATAGAGCCATACATCGTTGTTGGTCCAGTCATATATCGGAAATACCTGATGTTTATTCGTCATGGTCTTTCCGGCTCTTATCATGGATGCAATGTTCTGTAACCTCTGTATGGATTCTGCCGTGCGGATTCCTGTTATCGTGATTCCACTCTGGCATGTCCTGGGGAGGAAATCCTGGTACGCATCCACCCTCGGTCTGAGAAGCGGATGGTTTCTGATTGCGAATGCCGGTGGGCGTCTTACCCATACATCCTCTTTTGTACGATCCCAACAGATAAAGGTTTCATCGTTCGACAGTTCATTGAAGCAGTTGTAATGCTTTACTTCCAGACAGAACCATTCAAATTTCGCACCCATAAGGAGAAATCTCTTTCTCCACTTCTTCACGGTATCTTCTATACACGGGAAGATTGCCTCCTCGTCTATGAACTGCACCGTAAGCTGTGCGGGATTGATTTTCCCTCTCTGCACCAGATTGTAGATCAGCTGTGCCATACATAGGCTGTCCTTGCCGCCGGAGAATGACATATACACCGGCAGACCGTTGTTGAATACATTCATGATCCTTATCTCAGCAGCCTTTATCACATCGATACTGGATTCCCGCCTTTTTACAGCCATATCTTTTCCCCACATTTCGGGCAGATAACGAACTGCTTTACTTCTGCCGGCTCCTCCTCAACTGTATCCCTGCCTGTGACCGGTCCTGCCGGTCCTGCCGGTTCTACCGGTGCTGCTGTTGTACCTTGTGTTTCCGTCTTTATCTCGTGTGTCTGTCCACTCTCACCTCTGTTTCGTATGGCAGCGATCTCTTCTTCATCCAGCGTGCCATATTCGGACAGCTTCTCTGTTACGTCTTCTGCATCAGCTATCATCTGCTGCAAAATCTCTGAATCATATCCGGGAATATCCAGGTCATCCTGAAGCTCTTCCAGAAACGCATTCAGCGTATCCAGATTTTCGATCCCCAGCGAGAAGATCTTATTATCTGCGATCATCAGTTTCTTTTTCTGATTTTCCGTCAGATCTGTGTACTGGTACACCAATGCTTCCTCATAATCGAGACGGAGCAGTGTCTCGTATAATCCGTTGCCGGCCAGGATCACATTGTTTTCATCTACCACAATGGGTCTGATCTGGCCAAACATCTTCACGCTCCGCTCAAACTCTCTAAGCTGTTGCTCTGTATGGATGCGGATATTCTTTTCCGGTCTTACCAGGTCGGTAAGTTTCATGTAAATGCTGTTCATAATATTTTCCTCCAAAATATTCTTCTGAAGGAGAATGACATATGCGCCATCTGCAAATGGCAATACTATTTCAGGCTCTCCAAAAACGCTCCTGCGCTCTGGATCTTCTCTGCAGCTTCTTCCACAATGGAACGGTCAATGTCGTAGATCTCTTTCCATCCGTTTTCGACAGAACCGGTCCACTGACGTGCCGCCCAGGGATGTGTTCCACATAAATAGCCGTTCTTCCAATCATAGATCGGAGGCACGGCCAAATGATAATAATGGATATATGCCAGCACTTCCTCGTGGCTCCAATCAGCCAGCGGGCTAAACCGTGTGACACCTTTTCCATCCGTATATATGTTACTGCCCTTGCCGACATAGTTTCCGTCGGCTCTTCTGCGGCCAAGCAGGAGCATATTAAGATCATGCTCTTTATAATACTTTGCCTGTCCTCTATGCTGAACAATGTGGAACCACTGCGCTGCCGTACCGGAATCCTGCGGAAACAGCATCTGTGGATGCTTCGTGAGCCATTCCAGATCCTGCCCTGTATTTATGATTTCCAGTTTGGGCGGCTTATTCGCATCTACCCAGTCTGTAAATGCTTTGTACTCTAAGTTGCTTACCACGAGGACGCTGTCCTCGATCCCTGCCTGTCTGCAGACATCCGCAAGCACCAGAGAGTCTTTTCCACCGCTCCATGCGACTGCAGCTTTCTTCCCACCTGTTGTCGCCTTAATGTCTTTGACCGTCTGTCTCACTTTTTCATCCAGTTCCTGTTTTGAGACAAGGTCCTCGATCTGTTCCATGGCTTTCAACCATGCATCATTACTGATCTTCTGCTTTCTTCCAAGTATCTGCTGTCCCATTTATCTCACCGCCCATCTTTTTGAGACACGGGAAACGATCATGGCTATTATTCCAGCCGAGAGCACTGTTATCAGGCTTCCCGCTGTTTTATATGCTGATATGCCATAAACCGTCCCGTAGGCGAAAATAGGAAGCCCTACGAGGAATGCTGTAAGGATTCCTGCAACAACTCCGCCAGCTGTCAGTTTTACCTTCATCAGGGTAAGCATTGTCGGCAGCATCGTTGTTGCTCTCAGGGTACAGTAGAACAGGAACATATGTGTTACTGTAAGTCCCGGGATATTTGCAATCAGGATCCCGACTGCTAACAGAGCTACCATGGACAGCTTGGAGAGTTTTATCTTCTCTGCATCTTTCATCCTGCCTGTGGCTTTCAGATCGGTCGTCAGGGATGCGATTGCGCATAGGTTACTATCCACTGTGGACAACAGTCCGGAGATCAGCATAAACATGAACGGAACGATAACCCATGCCGGGAATATCGCCTTGATCAGTTCAAAATTGACCGTTCCCGCATCTGCAGGTACAAATCCTATGCCGGCCGCTATGAATCCGAGGATCCCCATGGAAAGCGGAACCACCGCAAACATCAGCGCTCCAAGAGCAAAGGAACGTCCTATTCTGTCCTTGCGGATAGAAAATGCTCTCTGCCAGAAGCACTGGTCTCCAAACGGTCCTGCAAACAGACCGATAGCTGTAGGGAGTCCGAATCCCAGAAATACCTGTAATCCCTTCTCCGAAAACAGCTGTCCATATTCTCCGCTGTATCCTGCGAACTGGATCGCAGTCATTCCACCATTGAGCTTAAGCGCCCATGGTACGAAAATCGCACATGCCAACAGCAGAAATACCATCTGAATCGCATCCGTCAGGACAGATGCCTTGATCCCGGAAATCTGTGAATAAGAAAAAGCTATGACTGCCAGTACGATAGTCATAGCCCATAATGGTAAGCCTGTTGCCATACTTAAGATCTTGCCGCCTGCCAGAAGCTGGACCGCTGTGGACAGGATCGTAAGAGCTGTAAGTTGGAAAAGATATACTCTTTTCACCGGCTCAGACTTATATTTCTCATGCATATACCCGGAAAGTGTAATTCCGTCCGGCATTTCCCGCCGTATTTTTCTTGCGAATGGGATGAACAGTATCAGGCATAAGATATTCGGCACTAAAAACCAAAACAGCCCTGCAATGCCATTCGAGTAGGCTTTCTCTGCCGACGTGAATAATGCCGGCGCCCATATCCAGGTTGCCGCAATACTCATTGCCGATACCACCGTTCCCATGTCACGGTTCCCTACGTGGAAGCTTGTACCCCCACCTTCCTGCTTTGTGAATAGTTTCGTTGCACCCACCATCAGGAGTGCATAGACAATCAATACGATTATCCCTGTCATTGTGATTCCTCCTTCAATATTTTTTTGAAGGAGCAAAAGTCCCCCGGCAGAATAAACTACCGGGGGCTTACACATGATCTAAAATTTTACGAATACAGGATAGCACACTGTATATTTGAGTGTCAACCGAGACTTTTCCGAAAACGGATATTTTATGTTATGTCAATCCGTCCACCCCAAAGATCAGAGCGGACAGCCTCTCAATGGCTATTTTTTCATCCAGATAGGTCGTATCAGACGATACATTCCACTTCTTCATGAGCTCTTTCCGAGTGATTTTTAATTCGGAAATATACAATCCGTAAATGATGTCATACCGTCTCAGGTCGATTTCGTTCCCTGACCGCTCACAGCAGATCTTGTATATGTCCAGCATCGTTCTCACATGGCTGACAATGATTGCTGTCCGGGTGGCGCTGGACTTGATTGATTCCACAATCACCGTATCGTCATAAAGGTGGAGCATGTTGTGCAGGATGTCAGCAGCTGATTCCTGCATCTGGCTCCGGCCGAACACGGAATTCTCTGCGTTGATCTGCAGCATCCGGTAGTTCCGGAGGAGAAGCTTTGTGTTATGGTACCGGTCATCACGGCTTTTCTTCTGCCGTTCCTTTAATTCGTTTTCGTATTTCTCAATTCCGGCAATGGCTCCTGCGTTCGCAGCCTTTTCCATGAGTTCCTGCAAGTCCTCTTTGGTAAGTGATATGAGCATTACCGGGCTCTGCGCCTTCTCATTATCCATATAGACCTCCTTAAAATATAACCGGCTCCTGGCACCGCTTTTTCCTGTATATATTCCAAGAAGGTTTCTTCCTGTTTCATCCGTGTGTTATCATGGCTATTATATCAATTTTTACCGGAATAGTACACACTTTTTCTGACTTCTTAAACATTTTGTTCTGTATGATGCTTTTTGTATAGATATATAGCAGAGGCTACTGCATTTGGTGTCATGTGCATTTCGTCGGCTATGTCCTTATTCCTCCAGCCGGCTTTTTTCAATGCCATGATCTTCCCGGTGTCAATTCTCTTCTGCGGTTTACTTTCATTCTGGTCCTGTACGGTTTCCGGCTGTTTTACACCGCTTTCAGCAGGTTCGCTACGTTTTTCCTCGTTTTGACCACACTTTTCCTCATTTTGATCACGTTTTTCTTCGTTTTGAGACGGTTCTTCACAAGTTTTGACCGGATTCGCCCGTACATACCTCCGGATATCATGCATGCAGTTCTTGCAGAAATGCCACTTTTCAAACTCATTATCCTCCCGAAGTTCTTTCTCTGCCTTATCCTTCGTATTCAGAGAGATATATCCAAGCACTCTCTCCCTGCTCATATCAGCTCCGCATCTGTCACAATAATACTTAATCACTTTCCTCCACTCCTTCCGTCATATCCCATATCCATAAATTCCGACAGTTCCATCTGTCCCGGAACAGAATAGTTTTTATCATCTGCCAGATTATATCCGGAAGACGAACCATTGCTGCTCCTGATCGGCTGGGGATTCATCTTTTTGTAGCAGATCGGTCCGTAACCCCTCTGGATGCTTTCAGCATCCTTCAGGGCACGTCCACATTTTTCACATATCATAGTCATTATCCTCTAAAATCAAACACAAATGCTGTCCTCTCAGGTGCTCCTCCCGTATCGAAGTCGCTCCATGCACGCCCCTGGTTATATATCCGCCCCGCCAGTATATTCAGCGAGTACTCTTCTATGTCCTTATCCGTTTTGAGCCATGCACAATCTCTCTTCACGTGTTCCCGGATCTTCTCCAGAATCTGTTCCGATCCAGATGCCGCTACGCACTCTCTCATGATTTCAAGCCATTGTTTCGGAGAAATTTCTCCGGCATTGGTCTCATAATATACTGAGTACTTCATCACCGGGGTCTTGTTTCCCCTGCTATTGACGTAATATCCTCCGGTATGTCTTGACCTGCCTTGTCTGGTGCGGATCCTGTAATCCTCCATTCTATGTACCTGCATCAGCTTACCTCCTTCACCCTTGTAACATGAGAGCACCGGAAGATCGGTGATGTAGCGTTTCCTCCTGCGTCAAGCAGCACATAATAATTATGCTTCCAGTACAGGGTCGGATTATGTTTTACTGCTTCTGTATTGGTCTTCTGCAGACAGCCTTTGTATGCGCTTCCGTCATACAAAAGTACCTTGATCTTCTTTCCGATGTATGTCTCCAGCTTGTCCCTCTTCATAGTCTGTCACCTTCTTTCAGTTCACTGGCTACAATCCTGCCGTATTGTCGCATGAAATCCGCAGTGCTTATATTTCCCATGAGATAGATCTGGATCACCGCCTGGTCGATATCAACGTGTGCCATTCTGGCTGCGAAATCGTCCACACCCTTTTGGTACCCGGATGCATATATCATCGATGCTGCCTGTTCTGCCTCTTCCTTCCCGGATGCGACCATAATGCACGTAAGCAGTACCCCAGCAAATCCACCTAATAAAAAACCACCAATCGTCGCAAATGCCATCAAAACATCACCCCCGCTCTAATTCCTGCTCACAGGCTGCAAGCCTCTCTGCAATGGTCTCCAATGCATCAAACCGTCCGGCTTCCGCAAGCTGTGTAATGGTCACGCCCTCGTCATCCGGTAGATCTTCCGGGTGGAATAATACCTCGCCGTCTTCTGTCACATATGTCAGTCTTTCCATTCTTCCTCCTCTGCTTTTCGCAATAAAAAATCCAACTACCGTGTTGATAGTTGGAAATTCTTTCTTGTCTCTATTTTGCTTTGTTGATACAATGAAGATGTGATGGCGGGCATACTTCCGAAAGGAGCTTTGTATGGAAGTCATCATAGCATTCGTGGTATCGCTTGCAGGATCCTGGCTCTACTCTTTGGATTTCTGCACGTTATTTACATTCACCAGCATTGCGACCTCGGTTTGCAAAAGCTGGGTAACCTATGCCTATGATAAAGCTACCAAGCGGTAGATAAGACACTTCAGACAAAACCGATCACTACATCGGCTGAATCACTAAGGATAACCATTTTCTTAATAATTTGTGTAACTGTCATCCGTGCCGCCATCACATATTCATTGTATCAACTGATTTCTCACGTTTCAAACGCAATTCATCACAAAATATCGACAATATTCCAACTATCAGTATTAAATTTTCAGGTCATTTTAGATATGCGTCCAGTGCCGGATATCTACCGGATCAATCACTTCCGAACATTTAGGACATATAGGATATAACCCTTTTCTGCGATTCTCGTCCATGTCCCGGAATGTTTTATTCCTCCGCATCCGCTCGAATTCCGCATCTGCCATTGCTCCGTATAGCTTGGCTTTAGATAGCATTTTCCGCTGTTCATCCTCCAGTAGCTCATACCGCCTCGCCAGCGTAAGCAGAGCATCAAAGGCATCTACCGTAGCACCGCAATCCTGACAGCTTACGATCCGGTTTACCGTATCGACCTCGTAATGAGGCGGATCACATTTGCACAGTTTTTCTCTTCCTCTTTCGATCCTTGCCAGATTAAAGGAAATAATCTCATTGTCCATAACAGTCCTCCGCAGCTTTCTCAAAGTAAAATACAACCGGCTTTTTATTCGGTATCACCAGCCCAAACCTCACAGCATTTTTGTATGTATTGCTATCACGCATTAAAGTATCAGGCATAGCGGTAACCATTTTTCGGAAACCTTCCAGCGTAGATCTGCTTTTATAATGATTGCAGCTTCGGCAGGCCGGGAGCATATTGTCAACCGTGTCTGTCCCCTGTTCGCTCCACCCATTCAGTGGTACCACATGATCAACCTGCATATCCTTGTATTCTAGGTCGCATCCGCAGTAAGCGCAATGTCCATGGCATTTCTGATATACCGTCATTCTTATACTTTTTGATATTGCCTTTCTCTTTGCATCCATTATTTCTGCCTCCACTACTAATTTCTGTTTTTCGGGGGTCTAAAGTCTTTTTCTATCTGGTACGATAGCTGGGTGGCAGCTTCTATCGGTATCGTCCATGATTCATTAATCACCTTCTGATCCAAGCAATAAATTTTACGTCGATTTCTAAATGGATCAGTGACAGCAATTTTATGGATGCCCATATCTTCGTCAAAGAAATCTTCAACCCGCAAATAGTCAATCTTAAACTGGTTTTGTACTTCCGCTATTATTTCTTCACAAAAATCCATCATCCCGTTCTCCTCCACTAAAACATAATGGTATTTCCTTCTTTGTGATATACTAAGCCATCTTGCAGCATTTCCTTCCACTCTTCCTTTGTTGCCTTGAATTTACCAAAGGTAGTTTCATTAACTTCGCACCATTCACACAATTTGTCCAATGTTTCAAACACAGGGCTTATAGGACTCCCTTCACTCGTAGTATTCCACAACTGATAGCCTTCTCCCTTCGGCGGTTCGCAGAGTTCCTTTAATTTGTCCTTAATTTGCTTGAAATACTCATCAAATTTAGGGCATCCATACTGTTCTGTATCAATCCCTTTGATCCTCGCAAACTCCTTACAATTTTCACAATATTCCTCATTTGGCGAAGATATACAAAACGAAATGGTGTCTACAAAATATCCGTACCAAACTTTATGTAATGGATAATCAAAATCCAGTGGTACACGCTTCAATTCTCTTCCCATGATTCTCCTCTCTATTCCCAAATGGCAATTTAACAATGATAGCCTCTTTCCAGCCATCTGTTTCTAAAGGGGGTTTTGGTGTAAATCGTTCCGTAGTAATCGTCTTCACACCATCCGCAATGTTGGTCTACATATTCATACAGCCCAAAATCATCCCTTTGCGGTCTTCTTGCCACTTCATATTCTTTTAATTCCTCGGTTCTCTTATAGAGTTTATTACCTCTTTCATAACATTTTTCCAATGTTATATGTTCGAGATCCTGACCGTAATCGTAAAAAACATCATCGTATTTTCTTTCAAATTTCATGCGTACTTTGTTATGATGTGCTATTCTTAATAGCATGAATAACACATACCATTTCTCAAATAATCTTTTCATGGTTTTCCTCCACTAAATCCTAATCGACTTTTGCAAGTCCATCTACAGCGTAGCAACCTCTGAATCCATCAAGCCATACAGACAACGTCCCGCACACCTCTGTTGGTTCAGTTACCACGGTAAATTTTTTTCCTTTATTTTTCTCCGACACATAATATTTGCCATTCATAATTACTTTATCGCCTTTTTGTATCATCTTTTCTACCTCCGTAAATCCTAATTATGTGTATCTCTAAAGTTCTCCATTGCCCACTTATTACCGGTTGCCTGCACCTTTGCTCTAACTCTCTCCTGTGGTGTAGAACCTCTGCCGACACATGCGAGTATGGAATCTCTCATGGAGTTTCCCTCGGTTAATCCGGCAGCATCCAGAGCCTCCTTGGTTCCGCACTCATCGCAGATCATTGTCTTGTTGTCTGCTCTCGACAGAGCCAACAGTCTGTTTACCTCTTTTCCGCATTTTGGACACTTCATTGTGCTCTCCTTCCTTGGTGTAATTGCCGCACCAGTGGTTTTTTCTATATGCTCCGGCACAGTACTTGGAATGAATACAGGTACTGCACATTTCTTCCAGCATCATCCTTTTCCGGCTGGCTCCTTTCCGGAGGAGGTCTCCCTCCTCCAGGTGCTGTATTTACTGGTTACCTCGTGACACGCTGTTCCTCGACCAAAGGATTGCTCCGTTCCTGCTCTCTGATCTGGTTATACCTTGCGTTGGCCAGGTTCAGAGCCGCCAGCACATCCTTCGTGGGGATAGATATCGAAATATCCCTTTCCGGAACTTCAATTACAGTGATTCCGGCTGTTATGCTGGATGTAATCACGCACTCTGTGCCACACATAGTCTCTTTACCGAAAAGATTTTTCTTAGCAATTACTGCATGAACCGGCTTTCTGATTGCATCTGCTCCTTTTTTCATCCCTACACCTCCTTGGAATTTACCGGAAGGATCAGTGCCGTCATATCGCTGTCTTCTGCCTTGATGATTGCGGGCGTTTTCGCTGTTGCAAATGACAACAGGACATTCTCGCATTCAAACGCTTTCAGACTGTCGAGTAAAAGTCTCGGATTAAAGGCAATCCGCAGACCTTCTCCGGCATCCGACAGTGTCTGCACCTCCTCGTGGTAATCCGTAAGAGAGTTCCTATATGTAATCTGGATGGCGGTACCCGTCACATCCAGCAGGACCGGCGCTTTGTCTTCCACTGTTCCACAGAGTTTCGCACGGTTAATGGCTTCCAGAAGAGATCTCTTCTCTACTTCCGTGCTGATGTCTCCATAATTGAACATCTTCGCATACGGGAAATATGTTCCTTCAATCAGCCTGGTGTAGATCTCGTAATCATCCGTCTCGAACAGCGCCCCGTGTTTGTCGCAGGATATGCGAATGTCTCCCTGCAGATCCAGCTGCAACATTTTTTCAACAGCCGGCTTCGGAACAATGAACTGAAACTCTGCATCCAGTTCCACGCTGTCCCATGCGATCCGGTGTCCGTCCAGTCCTACAAGATTCAGCCTTCCACCGGCACATTCGAAGAACATACCTGTCATAATCGGGTTGGAACCGACTGCCGGTATTGCATAATTCACATGGCTGATTGCCTTCAGCAGTGTTTCTGCCGGGATCGCAGCAACATTTTTCCCGGAGAAGCTCTGTCTGTCATATGTGAACTGCTCTGCCAGATGCGTCTTAAATTTGTTCTTGATCTTGCCTACCTGTAAGGAGACGGTGTCGTCTTTGCATTCCATTGTGAGTTCACCTGACGGCAGGCTTCCGATCAGATCAAATACTTTTGCCGGTATGATGAACGGAGTACCTTCTGCGCTTTCTAATTTCGCCTTTACGGTCACTTCCGTGTTGGAGGCGATTAAATACCCGTCTTTCAACAAAACGCCCTGTAAAGCCTCTATAGTGGTTGTCTTGGGGACTATCCCCTTTATCTGTGCAATCTTCCTCGATAACTCGTTTTTATCAATCTTCATCCTTCAATTCCACTCCTTCCAAAATCAATATTGTGCACATACTCTCTTTCAGCCGGTACGGCTCCAGATCTTCCTCTTTCATGTACTTCCGGCCATACAGTTCTTTCATACGTTTCCATACATCCCAGGGCACACGGTAAAATCTCTGCAAGCTCATGGACACCATTACATAGCAGTGAGCACCAAACTTCTCATACAGATCCAAGCTTTCCCACTGTGTATCAGTAACCACTTCCTGCCGCATCCGGTCTGAGTCCGTATGTTTTGCTTCAAACATAATCCCGGTACCGTCACACAGGATCCCTTTGTAATCGGGTTGTCCTTTCTTCTCGTAATATCCCTTTATCGTTCCGTCCCGATCCCTTCCGGTGATATGGAACGGCTCCGGGGTTTTCTCGATGTGCGCCCAGCCCCTGCTCTTATAGAACTCGCAGGCTGCGGAAATCCACCTCTCAAACGTTTCCCCGGCTTCTTTACTCCTTCGTCCGATCAGTTGCTTTCTGGGATCAGCCATTCTCTTCGCCTGCCAATCTCTTCTCCAGAATGCACTTTATATCCGCCAGCTTCGTAGCTCCGATGCCTTTGACATTCCCGATCTCTTCAATGATCTCCGGGATATTCACAGGTGCTTTCTTCGGAGTATGTGCTTTTCCACGGTTATAGCCCTCGCTTCTGGCTTTTTCCACACGGTCTTCCACATAATTCACAAGCTGTTCATCCGTCATCTTGCGCAGCTTTACCGCTTTTTCATGGATCCTGTCTTCATCCACAGTTCTCCGGCAGTTTCTCTTTTTAGCCATTTTCTGCTCCTTTCGTTCCTCCTTGCTGGCATGAGACATTGCAATGCCTGCAGTGTAATCTCTGTATCCTTCGTTATTCCGGCACCACATATCACATAATCGCTTTGAGCGACACAAGGGAAACTTCGTATGCTGTTTTCGCATTTCCCTCTTTCATAAAGACACGGCTCTGGATGCGTCCTTTGCACTGCAGATAGGTTCCCACCTTCAGCCCGGATGCGTAGATTGCATTTCTTCCCCAACAGATGCAGGGGATATAATCTGACTTTCCATATGCCCGGTTCACAGCAAGCAGGATATCCGTTACTTCCCTTCCGCGCGGTGTGACACGGTACTCCGGCTCTTTGCAGAGATATCCGTCCAGCCAGATCTTATCAATCTCATGGTTTGTCTCTTCGATGAACTGGATGTCCATTACAAATACATTCAGCTGCAACTTCCTTCTTTTTTCTTTCTGATCCCGGTGATTGTGGGAGCGGAACTGCCCGTTAATATCAACGACCGTGCCATGCTTGATCTGCTCAATGTCGCACAGGTGATCCGATATCAGGCACGGCACTGTGTCTTCTACTCCACTGGTCCTTTTGGTTCTCACGAGGAATCTGTAGTATGCTTCCCCATAATATTCATGATCTGCTATCAGTCCTCCTACTACGGTACCGATCATATGGACACGATTGTTCGTCTCCACGTTTTCCTTGATGTTCTCGTTATTTTCCATTATTCTTCCTCCCTATACGCTAATTCAGGTATTTCAATGCCACGTTCTCCGCAGAACTTTTCGAAACAGTCTCTGCACAGATAGCAGATATTCTTTGCGCTTTCACCCCTCTGGCTTCTTGCCAGCAGGGTTACCATATCGCTCTTTTTCTTATAGGCCCCGCAGTCGCAACATACATCGTACAGCTTATTTTCCAGCTTCTCGCTGATGCCTTTGCGTTGCAGGCTCTCCGGAAATTCCCTCCGCATGTTTTTCTCTCCGACTATGTGGATCAGGCTGTCTTTCATGAATACAGGGGTGCCGACATCGTCCGCAATGGTTACTATCGCCCGGATCCACTCAGCCTTGGGAACAACTTTATTTTTGTTCTTGCCAGTCTCCGCCCCTATGATTACCCAGTCTGTAAAATTGGCAATCGTGATTTCCAATGCTTCCGACACATCTTCCATGAGCGGTTCTATGCTGAGGAAAGCATGGGCTTCGTCCGACATATCCTGCATTACCGCTTCCGCTGCCTCCGCCTGTGCCGTGTTGGTTACCGTGACTCCGTACCACATATTGGAAGCTTCCGGCAGTCTTCTTTCTAACAGCAGATCTACGTACCGGTACGGATTCTTCGTCAGAAACAGATAATTGTGCACCGGATACTGCTCACAGGTGTCGAAAACGGCTCTGATCCATTCGTCCGGTACCCACTCTCCGAATATGTCCGCCATGGCTCCGACGAAGATGTTGTTCCCCATTTTCAGCTTGCTGATGGTATCCAGCCGGTATCTGTGGAACGTAGGCTCGAATCCGAACGGATATACCAGGTTGTTGCCCGTCTCATTCACCATTGGTTCGTCCAGAATATACAGGTCGTGCCCTTCGTGCTGGATCTTCCGGTAATTGTCCTGTGCCATTTTGTTGCGGCGGACGTTCCCGGAGAACCTTTCTGTCATTTTCCTTGCATAGCAGTAAGGGCATCCATGCAGGCATCCGGTAATCGGATTCCATGTGTGATCACACCATTCTATCTTTGATTTGTTCATCTTTTTCCTCCCAATATTCCACGTAATACTCCTGTGGAGCATTCTTCCCTTCTTTGCCGGCTACCGCCTGTCTCCCAATCCGGACAGCGTAACCACATTTAATAAGCATCGTTGCAAGCTGTAGCCTGTCCTCTTCGTTCCATTGCACGGATCCTTTTCTGATGCTGCATATTTTCTGTTTTGCCATCAACCGCACCTCCTTTGGGGCTTCTTATCATCCTTCTTAACGGCTTCCTGCATTTTCTTCTCAAAAACCTGTGTAAACGCCCTTACTTCCGGCGGCATACCACAATTTTTCATACCTCTGCACTGGCTGATTTTGTTGTGGTTCCACTCCATCGTAAAATAGGATTTGTCCGGCTCGTCTGCCTTGCGGACGAAGAAGATATTTGTTTCTCCTTTCGCCACTCTCTCAACGTAGCCACCTACGCAATGATGCAGCGCCTCTCCTTCCGCACGGATTTCGTCTCCACTCTTCGGTACCACCAGAATCAGTCCCTTACCCTTGATGGAAAATGCATCCATGCCCTCGCTCTTTTCGAAGATCTCCGCCATGGCTTTCTTGGTCTGCTCCAGCTCCTTTCTGGCGGCTTCCTCTCTCCTGCGCTTCTCCGCCGCTGCTTTTTTATCCTGCAATGCCTTGTACTCTTCTGCAGTTCTGTCGTGCACCTTTCTGAAATTATTCGGCATATAGATAAACATATTGTTGAGGTCATATTTCAGTTCCTTGCACCATCCGATGTACTCGAGCCAGTCATTCGCCATATTCTGCTTGCGCTCTATCCTCGGATCCTTCCTCTCTGTATACCTGTTATAGGAATAGTTCCATCTGCAATAATTCTTGTCTCCGATCGGATACCTCTCGCTCTCCTTTTCGATATACCGGCAGAGTTTGTGGAGTGATATCTTTCTGTTTTTTGCTTTCAGTAATTCTGTATTGCACTCAAAGGTCTCATAGAATTCCTTCAACTGCTCCGGTTTCATCTGAATTCCGTACTTCTGCGCTACCTGCAACAGTCTCAGTTCGTAATGATTGCCGTCTATTGCCTGCAATACTTTGGTATTAACCTTTGTCAGCCCCAGGATTCCATAAATGGTATCTGCTTTATAGTCAATCTTTCCTACCATATTGCTGTATTGAAATCCTCTTACCGCATCCTTGGCCAGTTGGTTCAGGCCCATTTTGCAGAGCCATTCCAGCTTGGGAAACTTCAGATATACGTCCATGGCATCTTCATACCGGAATGCAGTGGTCGGAATGTTCTGTGCCAGAATTTCCAGCGCCGAATACTTCATGGGTGTGTGCTCCCATGCCTGCGGAAGGTTCCCGGGATATAGAATGCACTCCATGCAATAGATTTTTCCTTCGTCCGGGATCCATCGGCTGTTCCCTCTTTGGTGATATACGCCCCATTCGTAGCTGTCCTTCACAGGTTTCATCCCAATGAATGTCCAGAAGCAGCGGCTGTATTCATACAGGGTTTCTTCGATACGATTTTTGTTCAAAGCTCCGACTATGTATGAGTCATTTCTGATATGCCGTCTTGCATTGAAGTAGCGGAGCAGGAATCCTTTCTCCTGTCTGTCCACATATATGAACCACCTCTCGTCAATGATCTGACAGGACATCTTCCCTTTTGCTTTGTAGGTTACCCTGCTTCCGCAGAAGGGGCACTCTCCCTTTTCATTGTTCCGCAGCCGCATCTTTGCCCGGTCAACAGTCCCGGTCTTTTTGCAGTATGTGCACTCAAATTCTGCCTTTCCTTTTTTCGTTTCCTTGTATATTCCGTACCGGCTGAAGCTCATTCCGTGTTCCCACACCCAGTCTCTGAACTCCTGCGGTGGATCCCCTATCGGCTCCATTTTCAGGTCAATCGGTGCCAGCACCTTTCTGTGCTTTTCTGCTAATCGTGCATCTTTGACTTCATCCTGGAATCTTCCGATGGCATCCCACACGCTTTCATCCTGTTTTCTGCTGTAACTGCGGAAGAATTTTTCCATAATCTCCTTGTCATTTGCGGACCAGATGAACACGAGTGGGATGTGAAGATATTTGTTTCCATCCCATTTATGATGCCATATGTGGAAGTTCTGCATATTGTCAAATGCGGCCGTGATCCACTTAACCTTTGACACCGAGAGATCCTGGGTGATATAATCATCACTCGACAGGAATGTCCTGAATGCTGCTTCTGTTTTCCCTTTTTTGAGCTTCGAGACCTCAAAGAAATTCAGAAGCAGTATTTTGTTATCATCCACAAGTTCAGCCGTGACCATGTGCTTTATCCCCGGCATTCTGTCAGCCATTTCCACCATTTCCGGGGTGGCTTCCCCCCTCGGCATGGCAGACAACTTTCTTTTATCCATCGTGTACGCCTCCTTACATACCCATCATGGAGAACAGATCCATCTGTCCTTCCATATCGTTGCCGGACTTTTTGTGCTTCGGTTCTGCCTTCGGCTTTTCGACAGGTGCCTTATCCGCAGATTGCTTTTTCTCTGGCTTCTTGGTATCGGTTTTCTCACTTTTTCCGGTCTTCTTAGCGTCAGTTTTTTTCGGTGCTTTCTTCTTTTCCGGTGTCTTTGCTTTCTCCTGCTTTTTCCTCTGTTCCTCGTCTTTCTTGGCTTCCTCTGCCTTATCGTCCCTGTGGTAATAGTCCTCAGCCCATTCAAAAACAATGTCGCTGCGGACTGCGCATCTGCCTTGGGTTGCCTGCTTTTGTGCCCGTTCGTAAATATACTCATTGCACTTATCCCAGGTCTTATGAGGCTGGCAGATATCAACCGCAAGAGAATTCGATTGCTCCAGTCTCTCCAGAAGATACTTGATCACCGGATCCGCAAAGCCTTTATCCTTTGCCGACTGCAGTTCCTTTTCCAGTTTCTCCCTGGCTTTCTGCTTTACGGGCTTCGCATTCTCTTCCTCAGCCTTTTGGATCTCTTCCTCTGTCGGTGCCGGAATTCCTGCTATGATTTCTGCCAGAGATGCAGTTCCCATAGGAATCGGATCCTTTTTGCCCTCGGTGTCTTCCGTCTTCTCGCCATTCACAGCAGCATCAAAAGCCTGACGCTCGATTCCTGCAATGACTTTTCCGATCTGCGACTTGGGTCCTTCCATGGGTTCTTCCACCGGTTCCTCCGTGGATTCTTTGACCGGCTCCTCTGCAGCATTCTCAGCAGAGAGAATCTCATGCTCTTTTGCCAGTCTGTCATTCTCCACGTCGAACAGTGTCTGACCGGATTCGTCGTAGAACACTGTCACGCCATCACGTTTCAGAATTTTGTAAATTTTTCCTGCAACCGGGATTGCACTGTGCTTTTCCTCGGTGTTGTATGCAGTCAGAAGGTACTGCCTGACCACATCCGACCAGACACCGTAGGGATTATTGTCAGCGGTCGTGAAATGCACGATGATATTCCTCAATATCTGCCTGCCGGGATCATCAAATCCCTGCTCTAATCTCTTGTTTTCTTCCATTCTGGTCCTCCTTATCAAAATCAAAAAATATGAAAAATTGTTCCTTATCTGCCACCTTCGGTACCGGCTCTGTCTCCGCAGGCTTTCTGATTCCTCTGGTCATAGCTCCCATCGAATGGAACAGCTTTCTCAAAGCCCATACATCTGAATAAAACATGGGTGTGTACCACAATTCCTGCTCCTTCTGCTCTGTCGGAAACAGCGCCGGGCCGGTCAGCGGATTGCTGAGCGTGTCCGCAATGCACACATACCCTGCACATCCCAGAAGCGACAGCTGGATGTAGCACATCATGCCGGTGACCCGGTCAATATCCTGTCCCACGAAAAGCACATGGTTCTGAAAATTATGCTTACATCTCTTCATGGTATTTGCCGTTGCGATCAGTGTTGCCCCTGCACCGCAAGCCGGATCACACACCGATATGTACCCGGATTCTTCAATCTTCGCATCCACGCTCTCACAACAGATCTCCGACATCATCCGGCAGACTGAATATGGTGTAAAGAACTGGCCGTGCCAGTGGTTTCCAAGATTCAGCTGCATATACATGGCTCCAAGGAAATCCTGCTCCGGATTGTTCTCCAGTGCCATGACTACTATAGCAAGCATCCTTGCAGGTATATCCACAGATCCCAGTCGTTTTATGCACTCCGCATATTCCTTTTCCCGTGGTTCAAAATGATCCGGGCGCCGGTCTGCCACATTGCTGATTGTGCATGCCATAGCACACATCAGATCAGCCCATACCTCCCAGCCCATTCTCGACCTGCACAGCTCTTTGAAATTATCCAGAAACTCTTTTTCGGTTCCCTGTATGACCTCACTCATTTTCTCCTTTGCCAATTTCAAGTCTCCTTCTCAGTTCCTCAAGCCTCCATGCCCTTATGGCCTGCTCTTCCTCTGTGATCTGTATCTGTTCCGGGGCATGATCGTACTCAATCTTCGGTGGTGTATGTTCCTGCATCAGCTGTCCTGCGGTTTTCCGAATCCGGTCCTTTTCCTGTGCCACGAACGGCGGCAGGAGGCGGTTATTCGTGGCTTCTTTGGCTTTTGCCTCATAGGCTTCCCTGAAGTTTGCACGGTCTGCTGTCATATTTTCCGACTGGCACAGCCTCGTCCATCCCATGTTCTTCACTACGGCCGTTGTCATATCATCCAACATGGCAAATGCTTCCTGCGGATGATAGGATCCGTATGTGCCAATCGCTTTCTGGACCGTTCCCCATGCCTCGTCAAAGCTCGGTATTGCCGGCCTGTATCTGTCGAGACTCAGCTGGCGGATCTCTGCGATTGACGGAGGAAATGTGTGTGTGGTTGTGTATTCCATAACCGCATTCTCGGCGATCTTATAGTCAAGATCCTGCAACATCTGGTACCAGAACTTCATGGACGCTTCGTCTGCCATGACCTTAGACGCCGGATATGCGGCCTTGATAGCAACTGCAATTACTGCAAATTCCTGCTTAGTCACCTGTCGCCCACCTCCTTGCCATATCTGCGTACTCTCCTACTTCGGAAGATCTCTGTGTTCCTCCATATCTTCCTGTTCCGCCTTGGTTCTGCACTTTGGCAAGCCACGAATTGACAAATCTCTTGACTCCGGATGCGGTCTTACGCTTTTTGGGATTCGCCTCGCACCAGCCCTTCATTGCTCTGAGTTCCTGCAACACATCCACAGCAGGATATAGTGCCTCCCAGCTGATGACGTCAGTCGATGTAATACCAAATTCCTGCCCCGTATTCAGAAGCAATGTGATAATCGGCGGTTCTGCCGGTACCACCGGAGCAGTCTGGCCGGAGCTATCGTCTTCGTCCGGTTCCGTGTCCAGAGGAATCGAGGTTGTAGGACATTTGCTTGCATTTGCATACATAAGTTTGTAATTGTTGTCATATGCCGGATACTTGCTTTTCAGTGCTCTTTTCGTCTGGTACTTATCCCATGTCAGAAGCTGCAGCACAGGCTTCCCCTCTGCTTCATACACCACTATCATGTCCAGTGCCACCAACTTGCTGAGAGCTTTCTCAATATCCTTTATGGCTACGTCCTTCAGTGGGAACAATGAACCTTTGATGATAGCCGGTCTCCCATCAAACCGACCATAATCATCACAATTCACAATCAGGCGGTAAAAGAGAACTTCTTCGAACCACGACAGAGCATCAATGGACTCCGACCTGCAAATCGACTCCCTTAACAATCTGTTTGGCATTTACTAACCACATCCTTTCATTCTGCCGGGGCGGATTCTGTACCGCCCCATGCTTTTATTCATAAATAACCTTTGAGCCATTTTCTGTCTTGATGACATCCACGCTCTGGGGGAATCTTGCCTTCATGGTCGGATCGTGGGTGATCGCCATGATCTTCAGATTCGGGTACCGGTGCTGGATGGTCTCTAAAGCATCACAGTATGCCTGTATGCCTTCCCCATCGAGGAACGGCGGCTCGTCGATAAAGAGCATTCCAAGCTGGATCCCTGCGGAGGAAGACTTGATCTCGGCCAGTGCGAGGATCACGGAGAGCGAAGCCCTTACCTTTTCCCCTCCGGATTTAGAGAGATACGGCAGTACCGACTTTCCGTACTCGTCGATGTAGATATCCAGTGCCGTGACCTCTTTCTGGTTCTTCTGCATACGCTCCAGCTGGAACTCTATGCCGGCTTTTCCTCCGGTCATCTGCCCTAAGATGCTGCTGGAGATCTCTGTCAGCTTCGGTACCAGCGTCCGGATGATCTGATGCGGTATGCCTGCTTTGGAGAATGCTGCTTTTAACAGTTCGCACTCTGCGAAGTCAGCGGAGATCTGCCGGACAGATCTGTTGATATCAGAGATTTCTTCTTGCAGGCGTTCGATTTCCTCTATCTTCTGATTCAATGATCCGATGGTCTGATGAATCTCCGATATCTGCTTTTCCGCCGTTTCCATACACTTCGTGGTCGTGGCTATCTGGCTTTCCAGCCTCTCGATATCCATGGTCGCACCAGTCGTTTCCTCCAGTTCCTTTTCTGCCGCATCCAGTTCCTCTCCAAGATCGTTCAGACGGACTGCTTCATTGGCTCTCTGGATCTCTGCATTCTTCCTGCGTTCCCTCAGTACCGGATATTGGGCTGCGATATTCTCATATGGTTCCAGTTCCCGGATCAGGGTCTCCGTGTCCTTATGCTTCTCCGCTGCTTCCCTGCAAGTGGAGAGCACTTCTTCTACTCCCTGTGCCTTGGATTTGACCTGTAGCAGCCTCTTTTCCGCTTCGAGTATATTTGACCTGATGTTGGTAAGTTCCGCCTTAATGAGGGCAATATCCTTCTCCCTCTGCTCGATCTCCTTCAGCCCGCTCACAAAAGGCAGGAGGTCGTTACGTTCCCTCATGAGTTTCCCCATGGCTTCCGCATCAAACCCTATCGCATCCATTTCCGCCTGCTTGTCCGCTATTTCCTGTCTGCTCTTTGCAAGCTCACAATCTCTGCGGGCGACAATGTCTGTATATAATGCCTCATGCATTGCCAGCTGTTCCTTTGCTTCAATGGCATCCTGCAAGAATTTACAGTGTGCATTCTCGATATCCACACATCCGGATTCATTCAGAATTGCAACTTTTTTTTCAAGAACCTGCTTCTGTTCATCCGCTTTCTGCTTCTCCCTGTCAAATCCTGACCTTGTTTCGCTTTCATGGAAAACTGCCGCAGAGTATTCCGTCTTTGCTTTCTGGTATGCGACCGCTTTTTCCTGCATAGCCTCTAGCTCCGCACTCTTACGGTCGCATTCCGCTGCTTTTTTCCGGACTTCTCCGTCATTGGCTGATTCAAGGATCATGCTGTGCATAGCGTTCTGCTTTTCCTGCTCCGCCTTTTTCAGAGCATCAACCGTCTCCTGCTCCTCCTGCATCTGACGATTCAGTCCACCCAGTTCTTCCGCCTTGCTCTGATAGAGGGTGGCAGCTTCCAGAAGATCTTTATCTGCCTCCTGCAGTGTCTTACGTCTGTGCACCTTTTCCATAACCTCTGCTTCCTTCGCAAGTTCCGCATCACATCCGGTGATCGTGTCCGTATATGCACTGATAATCTGACCTACAGCAGCCCTTTTCTGTTTCAGGGTGTCAACGGATGCCTGTACCCTTTTCCGTCTCTCTGTGGCTTCCTTCTGGGTGCGCAGGGTAACGGTTCTCTCTTCCCTGTCCTTGCGCAGACCTTCCAGTGACTGATTCATAAGTTCCAGCTTCGTATTCTCCTGCTCAAGTTCCTCCTGCGGTTTGCCGTATCCAGCAATCGTGCTCTCGTGGATGGAAATGGTATTCTTCTGCCGTGCGATCTGCCTGCGCATCTCTGCCAGTTCCGCTCCGGCCATATCCTCCATGGAGTTGTATATCTCCAGTCCGATCAGATTGGAGAGAACGTCAATGCGGATATCCTTTCCGGCTTCAAGGAACAGTCCGTACTGGTCCTGCATGATCAGCACACAGGCTTTGAAGGTGAGGCTGTCCATTCCCAGTACCTTGATGATCTCGTCCTGCGTGTCCTTGTATTTCTCCTTGGATCTGTCAATCCACTCTCCTTCGATCAGTTCCGACAGATTCAAAGTTCCCTTTCCGGATTTCGCCCTGGTTCTCACCACACGGTAGGTCTTCTCACCCAGTCCGAAGGTGAAGCTGATGGATCCCGAACGTGCTTTTTCATCGTTGCGGATCCAGCCGGTATTGGAACCTTCTCTGGGTTCCTCATACAGACAGTCCAGAATCGCATCCATGAACAGGCTGCTCTTGCCCGCTCCGTTCTGTCCGTTGATCGTGCAGAAACTGATATCATCGAAGGAGAAGCTTTCCTCGACATAGTTCCGGTAATTCTTCACTTCGATCTGTTTCGGCACGAAGCTTCCGCTGCTGTCCGCTGTGGAGCTGCTCGCCAGTGCCCTTGCAATGATCGGTCTTGCCCGTTCCACGATCCGGTTGATCTGCCCCGGTTCGATGTCCTTCTCGGTGAGGTACTGGATCAGGTTTGTCTCAGGATCATCGAACTTCGACAGCTCCGTCCGGTTGACATCCTCCAGCTTGTCCATGACGATATCCGCTTTCCAGAACGCTCCAGCCTCGTATAGGGCTTTCTCGATCTGTGCGGTATTGATTGCCTTTTTCTGATCGGACGTGCAGCTGTAAATGATCCGGACAATCTTGTCCGCCACACCCTGATCGGTAAATGTCATCGGGAGCATATCCGGGTTGCTGATAGCCTGCGCCACATCCTCTTTGTTCCAGCGGATCGTGAGGAACTCTCTGGACGGTGTCTTGCGAAATTGGGTGCCTTCATAGTAGAGTTTCATTTTCTCATAGTCCGGCCGGAATTCATGGAGCATGAAGCCTCTGTCCTGCCCCTCGTCATTGAAGTTCATGGCATTGATTGCGCCGGAATAAAACACATTTTTCATCCCTTCCAGCTTCTGCGGTCTGTGGATATGTCCAAGTGCCACCAGATCGTAATCCGCCGCAAGCAGCATTTCCCGTGTAATGACCGGCTCAAACTGCATCAGGAACTGCGTCTGTCCGCTTTCCATGTTGCATCCGGGTACCGTGTAGTGCGACATCAGAACAGCGATCCTGCTCTCGTCCTGGCACATGGCTCTGAGTCCTGCCACGATATTTCCGATCTCATTTGAGAAAACCTCATTCTCCTGCTCCTTGGAAAGCCCCGGAAACTTCGCACGGAACGTTCCACGGTCAAATCCGGGGAGTACTGCGATCTGTGCATAAGGGGTATTTACCACTTTAGGCTCCGTGACCACTTCCACGTTGGGTACCAGTTCAAAGTGTGCCTGCAGTTCTGCGAAAGCTTCTGCGGAATCATGGTTCGGCGTACCACGCATGACCACCACATTCTCCGATACCTCCGCCAGCTTCATGATGATTTCTCTCGCTTGCAATACCTCTCTGTGGCTCCTGCCCTGCCAGATCTCCGCCTGGTGGAAGATATCACCGGAGACCAGTGTCAGTTCCGGCTTTTTCTCCTGTGCCACCCTTACAAGCTCTCTCAGACAGTTCATTGTATCTTCTCCACGGAGGTTCACTCCGTCTTTCTCCGGTCCTTTGAAAGAACCAATGTGCCAGTCCGCTGTATGTAATATTTTCATGATTTTGCTACCTCCTCTGTAGGTTGTAAAACTAAATCCATCTTCTGTAACTTCTCGTGCAGGATCCGGAACGCATTCTCTTCGATTCCGCAGAAGTCGATGCCATCCCCGCCCCAGGTCTCTCCGACGAACAGGATATTTCCTGCAATCGGGCAACCGTGTTCATCCGTCTTGTACAGATAACTCCCGATCCGATTCAATTTATTGGGCTTCAGCAGGCCTTCTTCATCCACCAACATACTGACGCACTTTCCGGGGACCTCTGATACACGGTTGCTCATTTTCAGCACGGTGTAGAGCCGGTCCGGCATCACATGTTCATAAATGCGGCAGTCATTGCCGATCAGTTCCCGAAGCACCCTGTTCTGCTCCGCTGTCGTTCCGGTGGGGAAGTCATGCTCCGTGATTTCAAGTTCTGTAGATACTCTTATGATCTTCATTGTGCATTTCCTCCTCTCTGGCAGCTTACGCAGAGCGGACGTCCGAACCGGTTGATCGAATACTCATACACCTTGTCCGAGATATCCCTGCCGCATACCTCACAGCAGTAATTACTCTGCGGTGCCTGCGTCTGCGGTGGATCGGAACTCTCCTGTACCGGCTGGGTGTATCCGGTCTGCTCCTGTGTGGGTGCTTCCGTAGTGGGATCTACGGAATACTCACCATAGCTTTCCTCTGCCTCTCCGGATGCAAATGCAGGATTGTCTGCGAATTCTTCCGGATCGAACACATCCCTGCCGTTATCCTGTTCGGCACTCGTAAGAGCAGGCGCCGGTGCCGATCCAAACAGTGAACCGATAGAGTTCATTCCCTGCGACAGCATTGCCTTTCTCACTTCCGGATCGCTATAATCAGGGGAAAATGTGGTCCTCGGAATTGCGAACGGTTTCTGCAGTTCCTTTTTGGTGTACTGTCCCTTCAAGCCGGTGAGTGCTCTGATTACTCGGAGAATCGCCCCGGTCATTGCCTTTGCAGGAGCCGTCTTACGAAGCAGTGTCATATTCACCAGTACCGAACGCTCGATATACTTCTCCCGGTCACAGTCATCGATCACATAAGCTCTACAGGGCTTCCCCCATTTGTTGGTGGAATCGCTCCACTTTCCTTTGAACATTTCCGCAGCTGCCTTTGCAGCCTTATCATCGGTGATTCCCTTGATCGACTTATCCATGAATTCAATCCGGAAATTGGCTTCTTCGTCATCCAGGCAGATGACCTTTTCATCGGCATGTGTCTTGCCTGTGCCGTCCGGCATCCGCATAGCTCCGTATGCCTTGGCTTTGTAAGTGTTCGCATCGATCCTGATTCCGTAGGTATGGTCAGGATCGAACTGGATACCGGCAGCGGTGGCGATCTTCATGAGCAGAGGCTTGGCCGGAGAAAACGTTTCCTCCCAGATATCCTTGCCGCTCCTGTCTGTGCCGGTCTTGATCGAGCCAACCTTGAAGATATCTCCGGAATTATCCGATATGTCTGCAGTCACTTCCATGACCGTCATTTTGTAAAAGGGATTGAGTTGGACTTCTGTTGTCGCCGGCATCAGCAGATTGCATCCGGCATACTTTCTCTGAATTTCTGCAATAGCATTAGATCTGTTTTCCATAAATGTACCTCCATATTGTAAGTTTCTATTGATTTTGTGCGGTTCGCTGTGCTACAATATGGCTGCGTGTAAGGGTGTCGGATCATTGGTCTGGCGCTCTTTTTCCATATTGCGAAGCGTTTCACATAAATCTAACGTAAATTTCTGGAATGTCAGTGAAATCACTGCTTCCATGGTCAGCTGGAGCAGGTACCAGTCCTGCAACACGACCACTCTATGTTCTTGGCTGAATATGTATCTCTGCTTCCTTTTGGCACTCTCCAGTGCTTCCCGGTACATTTCATCCGATATGCTGCATTTCAAAAGCTCTTCTACATCTTTCTTTTCCATGGCATCCTCCGAAAATATTTGAAAAATTGACTGATTGCTTTGTACGCTATGCTGAACACTGCCGCAATGAGCAGATACTCTCCGCCACAGGCTCTGTATCCTCTCTCCGCATAGGCTGATGAAACCGCCCACAGGGATACGAAATACGCTACCGAAAAGGAAAAGAACAGGCTGATTACGGTTACTTCCAGCTTCTCGATGATGTTGTCTCGTCTCATGGGATCCTCCTATCTGTAAAATCTGATGTTTCCGCTCTGGTACAGGAATTCAAGGTTGCGGCTGTGCCAGTTATTCTCGTCAGCGCAAGCCTCGAAGTATAAAGCTCCGCCGGAATAATCACAGGCTGCATTCTGCACCACCTCTACCGCCTCCCAGCAGTCCGCATCCGGTTCCACGGCATCCCACCGTCCGTTACCGATGCAGGAGAACTGATAGACACCGTTCGACTTCTCGAAGATCACATCATGGATGCTGTCCGGAAAATCCTCGCTCATTACCCTGTTGAGGACCGTCAGGATCACAAGGGTCTTGGACTGTGTGTTCTCCCCTTCCGCCTCCGCCATGGCGATTCTGGCGAGCAGATAGCTTTCCTCGGCATCCCAGTCCCTGCTGTAGGTGAATTGCGGATACTCCGGAATTGGCTCCGGTTCCTCAGCGATCAGCTGTACCGGCTGTGGCTCACCCTCTGCCAGATATGTATTTCTAACGTCCCTGGTAACTACCATGTTTACATGGGTGAACTCTTCCACTTCCGGCTCCTTGGATGCGCGTATGCTTGCCATTAGGCACGTTACTGATATGACGATCAGCATGGCGACCTCTATGCAGGCCTTATACAACTGTCTTCTCATACCTCTGCTCCTCTCTTGAAAAATTGAACATCATCTGACCGTATGCTCCGATCTGGTACATCTTCTGCTTCCGCTCTGCCTCTTTCCTGCGATCCTCTACGCACGTGCACTGCTCTCCCGGATCGAGGTTGGAACCACAGATCGGACATTCTCTGTAATAGCTCATTTCTTCTCTACCTCCTTTGATGTTAAATAGAATCTCTCGTCGAAGTATCTCCTGTTGACGTGACCTTTACGGAAGCGCATATAGCCTTTCGCCTCCAGTTCATCGTTCAGCTGCCGGATGACATCCTGTGCCTTGGTTGCCTTGCATCCCAGGATCACCATCACATCCTTGACGGTGTAATACGCCTCTTTCACTTCCGGTCTCTTTACTGTTGTCTGCATCCGCTCACCTCCTGCGATAAATCCTGCTTCGTGATCTGGTCCATGGTTACCCCGAAGAACTCTGCCAGATGGACTAACTTGCTTACCGGCAGTTCGCATTTCCCGGATTCTACGAGATCTATACTGCTCGCACTCTGCAGACCGAGTACCGTTGCCAGTTCACCCTGTGAATAGCCACGCTTTTTCCGCAGATATATCATGTTCTGCACATACAGCGGAACGGGCGGTGTCAGCTCCTTCATCACCAGATCATCCAGTGTCACTTCAAAGAGCTTTGCGATATGTACCAGTGTCTCTATATCCGGTTCTCTTCTACCGGATTCCCACATGCCTACTGCACTAGGGGTAACGCCCAGCAGAGGAGCCAGTTCTCTCTGCGTTGTGCTTTCTCTCAACACTTTCAGATTTCTGCCAATTCTTTTTGCTACCTCATTTGTGTTCTCTTCCGTACCCATAGCGTCTCCTTCCGCTCCCAGTAAGTAGTCTGTTGTCACACCGAACAGTGAGGCTATTTTCTTAACCGTCTCCAGATCCGGTTCTCTCCTGTCGATTTCGTACAGGGAGAGTGCAGAACGGCTAACTCCAATTTTCTTAGCCAGTTCCTTTTGGTTTAACCCCTGCTCCTTTCGCAATTCTGCAATCTTGCCGCCTATCATTGTGTTTCCCTCCTCCGCCCCCAGGAGATAGTCCGTGGAGACATTAAAGATCTTGGACAGTTTCAGCAACGTCTCACCGGTGAGGGGAACCTTGCCGGATTCATACTTCGATACGGCTGCATTCTGGACGTTTAATAACATTCCAAGTTCTTCCTGCGTCATGCCTGCTTCTGTGCGAAGTTCCTTGATGGTATTTCCACAGTCACAAATGCCAAAATCCTGTGTGTCCGTTGACCTGAGCAGGTAATCAACCGTTACGCCGAAATATTCAGCCATCCTGACGAGTACCTTGTATTGTGGTTTTCTGTCTCCCAGTTCATACTTGCTGATGCTCTTTTGAGATATATTCAACTTCTCTGCCAGTTCTTCTTGGCTCAATCCAAGCTTCTTCCGCTGTTCAGCTATTCTTTCGCCGAGCATGTTGTGCCTCCTTCCGTTGCAAGCAGCTCGTAGCTCCGAGCTATATATATCGATTCCCGTATTACGATTCTCGTATATCGATTCTCGTATATCGGAGACATTTGCTTGCACTTGTTATCATTTGCTGTCAATTTGTAATCATCTGCTTGCAAATGTTTTCATGTGTTTTACATCTGCTTGCATCTGCATACATATGTTTTCAGATGTTTGAATCTGCTTGAATCGTACTCATGAAGCCTAATCAGACAATTGCACCGCCGGACTGTCCTCGCCTTTCGCTCGGTCCAATGATACCGCCACCCTTTCGAACCCCTATGTTACTGATTCCTCTTATTACAGATTCTTTTTGATCCAGAGCCTCATGCTCTGTGCTATTTCCTCTACCTCTTCCAGGTTCTTCAGTACTTCATCCAGTTCCGGCTTCTCGTTTTCATCAATGATGCCGTCTGCCGTGATATCCAATAGCACCTCTCTCGTTTTTCCAATCTTGCGGAATACGGAGAGTGTCCTGACCGTGATCCTATCGAGATCGGCCAGCTCTGCCTTCGGCATTTCATTCCCCAGCGGGCACATCGTCCGGCAGTAATAGTTCTCCAGTTCCGGAGCGCTATACAGATCCGCCATCAGTCTGATCTCTTCCGGGTAAGGAGTTGCTATGCCACTCTCGATCCGGTAAAGCCTGCCCCGGTCAATCGACATATAATCCGCTGCCCCTTCTCGACTGCTGAGTTGCTCATTGTGTGCTGCCGCATCGCAACGTGCTTTATAGAAGATGTTGGAGCTGGTCTTCGCAGCTATATTTGACATTTTCTTTATCACCTCCATGAGCTAAAATAGTTTCAGTTGATGTATCTTGAACTTTTTCATCAAAAAAAATTTTATATGTCACCTCTTTGGATAAGCCAAGATAACGAGCGATTTTGTTTGCAGCATCTACAGATATAGATATTTTTCCTTTTTCCATTAAGCAATAATTGCTTCTTCCTTTGAATCCAAGGCATTTTGCCATCTGCTCCTGAGTAATGCCACGTCTCATTCGCTCAGATTTTAATAATGCTAAATCCATTGTCTTTCCTCCTTTTTCTGTTTTTAATATTAAAACCTTATGTTTAAGTTACATCGTTGCAACTATGTTGTCAAGTGTTTTGTTGAAGTTTTTATAACATTGTTTTGTATTTCTTCAATTCAAGGGAGATTTATCGTATAATAGGATTAAGCTTTTAAGTATTTATGGAGGAGATTATTATGGCGAATCTTTCTGACAGAATAAAAGAGCTCCGATTGTCAGCAGATATGACGCAGGAAGAATTTGGAAAAAAATTCGGTATAGTGAAATCAACCGTTTCTCTATATGAAAGTGGGAAAAGCACCCCTAATGATGAATTAAAAAAACAGATATGTGATTACTTTAACATTTCAGTTGATTATCTGTTGGGGGTATCTGATGACAAACATAGAAATAGTCCGTCCGATGACAAGGGCTTTTTCTTCTTCTTTTTCTTTGATGATAAGGACTTGCAGGAAGTTTTTGTGTCAGCTCTGAAAACAGCTCTGGAAACCCAGAACATGACGGTCAGCGAGCTCTGCGAAAAAACGGAGATAAATGTTGATACTTGTAATCAATATCTGACCGGTGAGCACGCACCAACGCTGGAGCATTTGGTCGAACTGTCAAAGGCTCTGGATGTCTCTATTGATTATCTCTTGGGACAAGTTCCTAAGATCAGCCAGGCTGAGAAGAAGCTCCTCAATGCCTTTGAAAATCTCAGTGAGGACAACCAGGATATCATCATAGGGAAAACGAAGGAATTGCTCCGGGAACAGCGTTTCGATAATCCGCCTGTTGCAGCAGATGGAAACCGGAAGGCTGTTGGAAAATAATAAGCCTCGCGTGGTACCGGGGCATGAGGGGGAAATAAAAGTAAGGAGGGATACGCATGGATAACGCTTCCAACACCTTACAAAAGATAAAAGATCTGAATTTACCGTTCGCAGGATATCAGGTGGTCAGTGACGAAGAATTTGAACAGGAACTCTCTGACAGGCTCTCCAGATTGGGAGAAGCTTATAGTGAGGAATTTTACCGCAACCGCAGTAGCCGCAGTAAAGATCCTTATCTGTCAGGGAGAGACCTTGATCTGCTCATTTTAGAAGCTATGGAGAGGTCGTACTGTCACTGTGATGGGAATTCCATTGCAGAAGAGAAATAGAATCATCTTACAGCCGCTATGGTGTACTTACCCAGGCAGCTGGTAGGGGTGGCATACCCGTTCCGAGTCTTGCGGAAGGGGGAATATTTATGAGTACATATGAAGAATTCATGGTAATACTGACGGTTGCTGTTTTGATCGTTGCGATTTTGGACTATGTCAACCATAAAAAATAACTGCCCCTAAAACTCTTGGCCGAGTGGGGCAGTTATTTTTGCTTTAAAATCTCGCCGGAACAGGTAGCGCGCACTACCTGCCAGCTGTCTTGTTAAGTACATTATAGCCGCTTATTCCCCAAAATGCAAGTATGATTCTACACAAAGCAATCTGAGAAACGAGGTGCTCCTATGCCTGCATACAAAGAAGAAAACGGGACATGGACTTCAAAATTCAAATATAGGAACTGGCTTGGCGAGTACAAGCAGAAAACCAAGAGGGGATTTGCCCGGAAAAAAGATGCTCTGGACTTTGAAGCTGCCTTCAAAGCCCGGTACATCCATTCGGCCAACATCCCCTTTAGTGCGCTGGTGGATAATTATCTGATGGACTTCAGCGATAACGGGGATATTGATATCACGACCGTTGTCCGGAAGAAGCAGTGCTTCTCCACTATGCTCCTGCCCTTCTTTTCCAAGAAGCCGATCAACGAGATCGACGAACTGGATATCCGTAACTGGCAGAACTGGGTCCGGCAGAAGGGATATGAGAAGAAACCGGATGTCGGCTATGCTCCCACCTATCTGAAATCCATCAATAACGAAATGTCCGCCATTATGAATTATGCTGTCCGGTACTATAAGCTGCCGGACAATCCCTGCGTGCGTGCAGGGAGCATGGGAAAAGGCTCTGCGGATGCCATGCAGATCTGGACACTAGACCAGTTCGAGCTGTTTATCTCTGCCGCCGATAAGACCGATGCGAAGATCGCTTTTGATATCCTGTTCTGGACCGGTATCCGTGAGGGAGAGCTTCTGGCACTGACACCGGCAGACTTTCTCCCGGGTCTCAAGCTGAGTATCACCAAGAACTTTGCAGTAGTCGAAGGGGAGCACCTGATCAAGGATCCCAAGACAGAGAGCAGTAACCGCACTATTGCGGTACCGCAGTTCCTGTACGATGAAGTGCAGGAGTATTTCTCCGGATTATATGGGTTGCAGCCCACAGACCGGCTTTTCATGTTCACGAAGTCGTTCCTGCTGAACGAGATCAAGCGCATGGCGAAGACTGCCGGGCTGGATCCGATCCGGGTACATGATCTCAGACACTCCCACGCTTCCCTGCTCATAGAAATGGGGTTCAACATTCTTGCCATATCTGAACGGCTTGGCCACAAGAACGTGCAGACCACATGGAATACCTATGCACACCTCTACCCGGACAAGGGCAGGCAGATTGCATTCGGTCTGCAGGAGGTCAAGTTCTCCGGCATCACCTCCAATCAGACGGCGGAGGATCAGGTCATCAGCCTGCTGGGTGCCATCCAGAAGATGCTGCCTAACTACACCACCTATGAAACGGACGATATTATTCTGTGGGATCGTGTGGAGAAGAAAAAGGAGATCATCACCAGAGAGCAGTTCAACGAGTTGGCCAACTATGAGATGGATCCTGCAGAGGCATTTGTGGTCATGATGCAGGACGGATATTTTGTAAATGGACCTTCCGAGGTGTTCTGTTTCTCCAGCCGGGGGATGCCTGTCGAATACCTCTAAAATACGTTCTGAACGTTGCATTTTCGATTTTGGGTGTCATTTGGGTGTCACCCGGGCATAAAAAAAGCCGGAAACCCTTGATTTTACTGGGTTCCCGGCAAATGAACAATCATTCAAACTCAATCGTTCCGGGCGGCTTACTGGTAATATCATACATTACCCGATTCACATGGCTCACCTCATTGATGATCCTGCTGGTCACCTTCTGCAGTACTTCATAAGGGATCTGTGCACTCTCTGCGGTCATGAAGTCGATCGTCTTCACGGCTCTCAGTGCGATGGCGTAATCATAGGTTCTCTCATCACCCATAACGCCTACGGATCTCATATTGGTCAGGGCTGCGAAGTACTGGTTGATCTCGCGGTCCAGACCTGCGTTGGCGATCTCCTCGCGGTAGATGGCATCTGCATCCTGTACGATCTTGACCTTCTCGGCGGTTACTTCGCCGATGATACGGATACCCAGTCCGGGACCGGGGAACGGCTGACGGAATACCAGGTGCTCCGGGATACCAAGCTCCAGTCCTACCTTACGGACCTCATCCTTGAACAGGTTGCGCAGAGGCTCGATGATCTCCTTGAAATCTACATAGTCGGGCAGACCGCCTACGTTGTGGTGGGACTTGATCACTGCGGATTCGCCGCCCAGTCCACTCTCTACCACGTCGGGATAAATGGTTCCCTGTACCAGGAAATCCACGGCACCGATCTTCTTCGCCTCTTCCTCGAAAACGCGGATGAACTCTTCGCCGATGATCTTTCTCTTATGCTCCGGCTCGGATACTCCGGCCAGCTTGCTATAGAAACGCTCCTGCGCATTCACACGGATAAAGTGCAGGTCATAATTACCGTTGGGACCGAAGACTGCTTCTACCTCGTCGCCCTCGTTCTTACGGAGCAGGCCGTGATCTACAAAGACACAGGTCAACTGCTCGCCGACTGCCTTGGATAACAGTACTGCTGCCACGGAGGAATCCACACCACCGGACAATGCACAGAGGACTTTACCATTACCAACCTTCTCACGAATTGCCTTAATAGACTCTTCCACGAAGGAATCCATCTTCCAGTCACCGCAGCATCCACAGATGTTGCGTACGAAATTATACAGCATCTTGGAGCCTTCCACCGTGTGGAGTACTTCCGGATGGAACTGGATTGCATACAGTCCGCGCTCTACACACTCTGCTGCTGCCACGGGGCAGTTGGCTGTGGTGGCCACGGCACGGAAGCCGGGAGCCAGCTTGGAGATATAGTCGAAATGGCTCATCCAACAGATCGTATTCTCGGATACATCGGAAAACAGCTTGGAACTGCGGTCTACCTTCACCTCAGTCTTACCGTATTCCCGAACGGCTGCACGCTCTACCTTACCACCCAGCACATGGGTCATCAGCTGTGCGCCGTAACAGAGTCCCAGCACAGGAACTCCTAAGTGAAACAGATCCTCGGAGCAGGTAGCCGCACCGGGTTCATAGCAGCTTGCGGGGCCGCCGGTCAGGATGATTCCCTTGGGATTCATCGCTTTTATCTTATTCAAGTCTGTCTTGTAAGAGTAGATTTCGCAATATACATTGCATTCTCTGACTCTTCTGGCGACCAGCTGATTGTACTGTCCGCCAAAATCAATGACAACTACCAGTTCTTTTTCCATGGTTGTCCTCCAGTATATTTTTCTGTCCTCTATTATAGGGTATGGTGCAGGGGAAGTCAAACCCTACTGCACCAGTTCTTCCAATTTTCCGAAGGTATAACCCATTTCTTCCCATTTTGTGAGCAGTTCATCCAGAATCTCCCCATTGGTCTTCGAGGTATTATGTAACAGCACCACCGCTCCGGGGTGGATCCTGCCTGTCAGTTTGGAAAAAGCTTCCTCGTGGCTGGGCTGGGCATCCACGTTCCAGTCCACATATGCCAGACTCCAGAAAAAAGTGGAATACCCCAGATCCTTTGCCATCTGCAGATTCGTCTCACTGTATTTTCCCTGGGGCGGCCGGTAGTACATCGCCATCTCCGTTCCGGTGGTCTCCTGAAAAAGAGTTCTCACGTCATCCATTTCCTTCCGGAAAACCGCCGGATCAGAAATTTTCGACATGTCATAATGATGATAGGTATGGTTTCCCACAGTATGTCCGTCCTCCACCATGCGCTTCACCATCTCCGGCGCCGACTCCAGAAAATGTCCTACCACAAAAAAGGTCGCCGGTGCATTATGCATTTTCAATGCATCCAATATAGCGGAACTATTACCGTTCTCATAGCCGCAATCAAAAGTGAGATATATCTTTTTCTCCTCCGCATCTCCTACATAATAGGCATTGTACTCTTTTAGTTCTTCCGCAGATGCCGTGCCGGTGGGCTGCGTTCCTTCCGTTCCGAATCCCAGTCCCCAGTTCTCTGCTGAAAGTACCTCCTGCGTATTCTCCAATGCACTCCCCGCCGTCTCCCGGATGCTCATCTCCCGCTGAAGATGCAGTCCGAAAGCAATGGCCCCAATGCTTCTTCCGAGGAAAAACATTGCCAGCAAAAAAACACACAGCATCAACCCGTTCTTACAATGCTTCTTCACCATTGCCGCTCCATCTTTTCCGAATTCCCATACTTTTGTGAAAATAGACTGTTCCCACATCGTACGATCCCCTGCCGGTATTTCTACCTTCTTTTTCCTGATATTCACAATATTCTATGTGATACAGCTTTTCCCTTATGCCACGGATCAGTTCTGCGGAAATGCACGGAGAGACCACCTGTTGTATATATTATAAAAATGAATTCTTCGGAGCAACGCCATGGACTGCAAGGAAATGATCCTGTCAGAGGAGACCTATGACATTATCACAGACTTTTCCGCATCGGAATTTCTGGGAGATGACAATAATTGTTATGAACGCATCGGAGAAGATTTTTTGATTTTGTATCTGGGCAATCTGGGAATCCGCAATCCAAAGATTGATTTTTTCCCCTATCACAATATGCCGAAGCTTTATGGGCTCATGCAGCTATCTCCCTCCGGTGAGACGCCACCCGGTGCCGCTCCCTTTGATCCGGCAAGTCTGATCGCCAGTGGGATCACTCAGGTACAGCGTCCGCCCCTAAGTCTCACGGGGCGGGGCGTGATCCTGTGTTTTATTGATACCGGTATTGATTATCGAAATCCTGTGTTTCTGGACGAGAACGGCAACAGCCGTATCCTGGCGATCTGGGATCAGACGGTTCAGACCGGGATACCACCTGAGGGGTTTAAATATGGTTCTGAATATCGCAGAGAGGATATTAACCTGGCGCTGCGCTCCGAGGATCCTTATTCCATCGTTCCCTCCCGGGACGAAAACGGACACGGCAGTATCCTCGCCGGAGTCGCCGCCGGCAGTGTTGTCCGACAAGGCAATCCTTATATCGGTGCTGCACCGGGTGCCGACATCGTTGTGGTAAAACTCAAGGAATGTAAGCAATATCTACGAAGCTTTTATCTGGTGCCCGAGGGTGTTCCCGCCTATCAGGAAAATGATATTATGCTGGGCATCAAATACGCGGAATCCTTCGTGCAGCTCTTCGAGCGTCCGGTAGTCATCTGTCTGGGTCTGGGAACCAACCAGGGAGATCATGCGGGCAATTCCTCCCTGTCACGGTATCTCTCTTCCCTCGCTGTCCGCAGAAGCCGTGCCGCCATTGTCTGCGGTGGAAATGAAGGGAACGCCTCTCACCATTACCGTGGAAGATTAAGCGCTCAGACACCGGAGGAATCTTCCCGGGATGTGGAGATCCGGGTCAGTGAAGGCTGTATCGGATTCTGGCTGGAGCTTTGGGGCGCTCTGCCGGATGCTTTTAATCTGAGCATCCGCACTCCCGGCGGGGAAAATATTCCCGAACTGCGCCTTGGGTTGCAGCAAAGCGTGACCTATTCCTTTATCTACGAAAAAAGCAGAGTCACTATCGACTCTGCTCTTGTGGAAGAAAATTCCGGTGAAGAACTGATCCTTGTACGCATCCAGGATCCTACCCCCGGTATCTGGACCTTTCATGTCTCTGCTTCCGGTAGTTTATATAACGGCAATTTTCACATGTGGCTGCCTATCACAGAATTTCTGTCTACTCCGGTATATTTTCTCAATCCGGATCCCGACATGACACTTACGGAGCCCTCGATGGCTCCGGAGGTTCTGAGCGTTTCTACTTACAACGCGGAAAACAACAGTTTTTACGCAGAATCCGGCAGAGGCTTTGGGCGCACCGGGCAGATCCGTCCGGACTTATCCGCTCCCGGAGTCAATATCTCCACCATTGACGGACGCCGTACGGGAAGCAGCATGGCTGCCGCTATCACTGCCGGAGCTGTGGCTCAGTTTTTCCAATGGTCAGTCATTGAAGGCAATAACCGGCTGGCGGAAAGCCGGGAGATCCGCAGTTATTTCATACGCGGTGCCGTGCGTACACAGGGTCTGAACTACCCCAACCGGGAATGGGGCTACGGCAGGCTGAATTTAGAGGAGACCTTCAATGCCCTGCTCCGGGTATGACTATATGATCTCCTGCAGGGCATAGACCGGCTGCACACTGCAGACACCGTTAATCTTACGCACGCCGCGCTCCAGTTTTTCCAGTTCCTTTTCCGAGGTCACATCCGCTTTTACGAGGAAATCATATTCCCCCTCTACCTGATAGCAGGATGTGACTTCCGGTTGCTGTCGCATTCTTTCCATAAATCCCGCATGATATTTTTTATGCTGTACCGTTACCTCTAAAAATACCTCCATAAGCCACCTCTCTTCTCAAATCTTTTACTTGATCACCGAATAAAAAACGCTTGATGATGTATCTTCGTCAAATACAGCCTCCTGTGCAGGCACAAATCCGTGTTTGACTCATTGTATACATAAAAAGAGGAAAGACACCGTACACACGATATCTTTCCTCTTTGAAAGTGATTGCATCATACCATATTCTTTCTATACTTACAAGTCGCCTGTGAAATCTTATCAGAATTTTAATATTTCGGACAATAGAGGCTTCTGTTTTGTACGTTATCTTCCATTTTCATCTGCGTTTTTTGAAAAAATCCTGGCATACCCATAGGACAGCGGACGGTCCGTCATGTCCGCAAACCGCAGAGGGAAATTCTCCTTTTCCTCCATGCGGTTCGGGCAGTCTCTCCTGCCGCATCCCAGACAGATTCCGGCACATTTGGTAAAAGGATCCTTCGTCAGCTCCGCATAAAATACCACACTTTTCTTCGGGATCATACAATACGCTGCATTACAGGTAACCGGCAATGCAAGCTCCTGCAGAAGCATGGGAAGGTTCGCCAGCCGCAGCAGACTGCTTATTTTTTGTTCTGAAGTCTCAGAAATCTCCCCACCTAAAAAATGCAGTCTGGCAACATGCAGATCCCGATGCACAACCAGCCACTCTGTATAAGCCCGGTAGCTTTCTAATAATAATTCACTGGACAGTACTTCGATCATATAACTCTCTGTCAGAAATCCGTTCTGCAAATACTTTTCCTGCAGTTCATCGATCCCTTTTCCCAGAGTAATGCCTACAGCCAAAAAAGACTGATCCCTCCCGGGAAAAGTCTCTTGGATTTCTCTGTCCTGCCATCCCGCTTCTGTCTCCAGGCAGGGGATCATCTCACCTGCCAGCCTCTTCAGATTGGGGTATTCTTCCGGATCATAATGATATTTTTCCATCACACTGTGCAGAAATTGTTCGTTCCTGCACAGTGCTGTAATTTCTGAAAAAAAAGTCTGCATGTCCACCTGTTCTCCCGGAATACCGGTGATCTCATGACGCAGGCATATTTTGCCTGCATCCGGTTAATTGTTTTTAATGCGCAGGCATCTGATGGCATTGAGAACAGCCAGTACCATAACTCCTACGTCTGCGAAGATAGCAACCCACATGTTGGCGATACCCAGCGCACCCAGGATCAGGCAGATGGCCTTAACTGCCAGCGCAAATACGATGTTCTCGTAAACGATGCGCAGACATTTCCGGGAAATCCGCATAGCCAGAGCGATCTTGGCAGGATTGTCATCCATCAGAACCACATCCGCTGCCTCAATGGCCGCATCTGAGCCAAGGGCTCCCATGGCGATACCGATATCCGCACGGGAAAGTACCGGTGCATCGTTGATACCGTCACCCACGAATGCCAGTTTTTCCTTCTCGCTCTTGTCCTGCAACAGCTTCTCCACGCAGCTTACCTTGTCTGCGGGAAGCAGTTCACTGTGTACCTCATCCAATTTTAACTCACCGGCCACATGTTCTGCAACTGTTTTGCTGTCACCGGTCAGCATAACGCATTTCTTCACACCGGAATTCTTCAGAGATGCAATGGCTTCCTTCGCACCATCCTTGATCACATCAGAGATCAGGATGTATCCGGCATATTTTCCGTCTACCGCTACATGTACCACTGTACCGACACCGGTATTTTCCGTATAGGACAGATTCAGGCTCTTCATCAGTTTCGCATTACCGGCCGCTACCTGCTTGCCATTTACTTTGGCAGTAACGCCGTGTCCGCTGATTTCTTCCACATCACTGACGTTGGACGCCTCCAGCTCCTTACCGTAAGAAATCTTCAGGCTCTTGCTGATGGGATGGTTGGAATAGCTCTCCGCATATGCAGCATACTCAAGCAGTTCATCCTCTGTGAAATCCCTGCCGGGGTAAATACCCGTCACATCGAATACACCCTTGGTCAGGGTACCGGTCTTGTCAAATACCACATATTTGGTCTCAGACAGCGCTTCCAGATAATTGGACCCCTTCACCAGAATACCACAGGCACTTGCTGCTCCGATTCCTCCGAAGAAAGAAAGGGGAATGGAAATGACCAGTGCACAAGGGCAGCTGATTACCAGGAAAGTCAGGGCACGAATGATCCACGTGCTCCAGGCTGCCGGATTGCCCATGATCAGGTTGATCACAGGAGGCAGGATGGCCAGTGCCAGAGCACTGTAGCAGACTGCCGGGGTATAATATCTTGCGAACTTCGTAATAAAGTTCTCAGACTTGGACTTCTTCATACTGGAATTCTCTACCAGATCCAGAATCTTGGATACGGTGGATTCTCCAAATTCCTTGGTGGTACGGATCTTAAGTAATCCGGTCAGGTTCACACAGCCGCTGATCACATCCTGATCCACTGTGATCTCTCTGGGGACGCTTTCACCGGTCAGGGCACTGGTATTCAGTGTGGATGTACCTTCCACTACCACACCATCGATAGGAACCTTTTCACCGGGACGTACCACAATCACGGTTCCGATCTCTACATCATCGGGATCTACCTGCTCTAAGCTGCCGTCCTCTGCCTCAATGTTGGCATAATCCGGGCGGATATCCATCAGGGCGCTGATGTTCTGACGGCTCTTGCCCACAGCTACCGCCTGGAACAGTTCACCGATCTGGTAGAACAGCATAACGGCCACGCCTTCGGAATACTCTCCCAGTCCCATGGCACCTACGGTAGCTACCGCCATCAGGAAATTCTCATCAAACACTTCACCGTGCATAATGCCCAGAACGGCTTTTCTGAGAATATCATAGCCGATCACCGCATAAGGAATCAGGTACAGCAGTCCCAGCCAGATCCCTTCCAGAGGTACAAAATGCAAAATAATTAACAGTACTGCCGCCACAATGATGCGGACCAGTACTTTTTTCTGTTTCTTAGTCATAGCTTCCTCTTTTCCGAGAGCATCCTATAAATAGATCTCGCAGTCATCCTCTACTCTCTTGCAGGCTTTTACCACGTTCTCCATAACGGCCTTCTCATCGCTGCCATCGGCAAATTCCACCTTCATCTTCTGGGTCATGAAGCTGACGGTTGCATCGGTAACACCCTCTACCTTCTTTGCTGCATCCTCCATCTTCAGAGCACAAGCTGCACAGTCTACTTCGATCTTGTAAGTTTTCTTCATGGTAATATCCTCCTCTTTCTCCATTCGCATTTTTTGTTTAGTTGCTAATGATTTGCATTTAGTTTTAATATTCATTCATATGAACCACTGTTCATATGTTTATATTACCATATGCCTGGAAAAAGTCAATACTGTTTTTAAATGTTTTGTAAATTGAGAGTTAGTGAAATAATCCCGTAGCCCTTGGCAGGGTATAAGAAACGCGGCACGCTCGTACTTTAGTACGATGCGCTCCTGTCGCAGAGCGTAGCGGTACATAAGCGGTCACAATACGACCGCAATGCGTCCCTTGGGACGCTATGGTACCGACGTCTGCTTACGGCACTGCTTATTCTTATACCCAGCCGGGGCTACTGGTTTTTGAAAGCTTTCCAAAACGCAGAACTCCCGGAGTATGCGGTGCCATGTCGAA